>ERZ724508.439-NODE-439-length-30021-cov-5.593940_pt1 | contig 30021 bp, 25 predicted proteins | sample MGYA00376041_ERZ724508 | MGnify/ENA primary metagenome ERZ724508 (study PRJEB28724, sample SAMN07190887) | wastewater metagenome | isolation source: effluent of sewage treatment plant in Hong Hong | place: USA: Christiansburg, Virginia | collected 2016-03-01 ...
TCCGCTCCATCTAATGTATCATACATATCTAATGAATAGCCAATCGTATCTTTTAAGGTATGTTTCGCCTCTTTCATTGCTACTGGATCGTAAGCAACAACACTAGCACCTTCTTTTAATAATTTTTCAATAATCACTAATGATGGTGCTTCGCGCATATCATCCGTTTTTGGTTTAAATGATAAACCCCACAATGCAAATTTCTTTCCTTTTAAGTCGCCATTAAAGTGATTTTTTACTTTCGTAAATAACACTTCTTTTTGATTTTCGTTTACTTCTTCCACAGCATTTAAAATACGCATGTTGTATTTATTTTCTTTAGCTGTTTTAATTAATGCTTTCACATCTTTAGGAAAACAGCTTCCGCCGTAACCAACACCTGGATAAATAAATTTAGTTCCGATACGTGTATCGCTACCAATACCTTTACGAACCATGTTTACATCAGCACCCATAATTTCACAAAGGTTTGCAACATCATTCATAAAAGAAATTTTTGTAGCTAACATCGCATTTGCTGCATATTTTGTCATTTCAGCCGAAGGAATATCCATAAAATAAATTGGATGTCCGTTCATTAAAAATGGTTTGTATAATTTACGCATTAATTCTTCTGCTTCTGGTCTATCCACACCAACTACAATTCTATCTGGTTTCATGAAATCTTCAATGGCTGCTCCTTCTTTTAAGAATTCAGGATTTGATGCTACATAGATATTTAAATTTGAAGCGCGTTTTTCTAATTGTGTTTTTAAAGCACCTCTAACTTTTTCGGCAGTACCAACTGGCACGGTACTTTTAGTAACAACTACTAAATTATTGTTTGCGTGCTCACCAATACTTGAAGCAACCGCTAATACATATTTTAAATCAGCAGATCCATCTTCATCGGGTGGCGTACCAACGGCAATAAAAACTACTTCAGCTCCTTGAATACTATCTTTTAAAGATGTCGAAAAATGTAAACGTTTTTTATCTACGTTACGTTTTACTAACTCATCTAAGCCAGGTTCATAAATTGGTAATATACCTTTGTGCAGATTATCAATCTTGTTTTGATCAATATCAATACAAGTTACGTCCATACCTACTTCGGAAAAACATGTTCCTGTTACTAATCCTACGTATCCTGTTCCTACAATTGCTACTTTCATAATATTAATTAGTTGATGAGGCAATTAGTTAATGAGACAATGCTCACTACACTGAAATTGCTGTTTTATTTTTTAAATTATTTTTAGTTGATGCGATTATTTTTGATAATATTTTTATAATGACTTGTAATTTTTCTTTTAATTCACTTGTTGGATAAGAACTTGCTTGCTCGCAAATAGTTAACCAATACATTGTTTCGTCTGCTTCCTTGTGTGCAATTTTTAATTTATGAATAAAATCTGATTTACTTTCTGCATTCTGAGCTTCATGAACATTTGCTCCAATTGACGTTCCTGATTTTAATAATTGATTTGCTACTACAAATTTTCTTTTTTCTTCTAGCTTCTCAACAAAAGAAATTACCTCAATAGAAAATTCTATTGTTAATTTTAATATGGTATTATCTTTTTGCTCCATTGTCTAATAGTCACATTGACTAATTAACTAGTTGAATTAAGTTATCTGTAATATATTTCAATGTTTCTTCATCCATTTCGGTATGCATAGGCAACGATAAAACCGTTGCACATAATTTTTCTGTTACTGGAAAATCTCCTTTTTTAAAACGGTCGCTTTTGTATGCGTTTTGTTCATGCAATGGAATAGGGTAGTAGATCATTGCTGGAATACTACGCTCTGATAATTGTTCTCTTAATTTTGTTCTATCAACACCATTTAATTGTAACGTATATTGATGAAACACATGGGTAGAATTTTTTGCTCTTACAGGTGTTTTAAATTTTGGATGATTCGCTAACGCTTTGTCATAGTAGTCAGCAGCTTTATTTCTAGCAGCAGCATATTCATCTAAATGTTTTAATTTTGCTTTTAATACTACCGCTTGTATGGTATCTAAACGAGAGTTAACTCCTAATACATCATGCACGTATTGTACGCTTTGTCCGTGATGCGCCACCATTCGTAATTTTTTTGCTAATTCATCATCGTTTGTATAAATAGCACCACCATCACCATAGCAACCTAAATTTTTACTCGGGAAGAATGATGTACAACCAATAGTTCCAATGGTTCCAGCCTTTGCTTTTGTTCCATTGCTAAATGTATAATCAGCACCAATAGCTTGCGCCACATCTTCAATCACATATAGATTATGTTTTTTAGCTAAGGCCATCATACGTTCCATATCGGCACATTGTCCAAATAGATGCACAGGTACTATTGCTTTTGTTTTTGGGGTAATCGCTTTCTCTATGGCTTCAATATCAATATCAAAAGTATCGGGATACACATCCACTAATACTGGTGTTAATCCTAATAAGCCAATCACTTCAGCTGTTGCAACATAGGTAAAGCTTGCGGTAATGACTTCATCGCCTGGTTTTAAATCCAAAGCCATCATAGCAATTTGCAAAGCATCCGTTCCATTAGCGCATGGAATTACATGTTTTACGTTAAGGTATTTTTCTAAATCGGCTTGAAATTCTTTTACCGCTGGACCATTAATAAAAGCCGTGGTATTAATCACTTCTTGAATACCAGCATCAACTTCTGCTTTTATTTTTTCGTATTGACCTTTTAGGTCAACCATTTGTATTTTTTTGGTAAGAGTCGCCATTCTATGCTTCAAATTGTATCATGCGAATATAACGATTTTGCTATACTAAATTGGCTGTAAAATGAAAATAATTTGGAGCTTTTTCCGGCTTTTCGCTTTATCTTTTTTTTAGCTTCGAGGACCTTAGTTACCAAAAAAGGATGCCGCTACAATCGGGGCTATAATGTTAATTCCATTTAAACTATTGCATACGTTGGTAATTGTGCGGCTGATTTTGGCAATTCGGAGCGGACTGCCATTCTGCGAAGTTGTTGCGGGGCAAATGGAAGTCGGCGAATTGCCTTGACTTTTTGTTTCTTTTTCGTCAAGGAAAAAGAAAATATAGTTCAAAATAAAAATTAAGTATTATTCGAAGAACTCATCCGAAAAATTCATCAAATAAACCTTTTCACTTGCTCTGGTAAAAGCCGTATACAACCAACGAATGTATTCTACATTTAACATCTCTTTAGTTAAATAGCCTTGGTCAATAAACACACAAGGCCATTGTCCACCTTGAGCTTTGTGGCATGTAACGGCATAATTAAACTTAACCTGCAAGGCATTAAAATAAGGATTCTTTCGTAAATATGCCATTCGCAAACCTTTGATGGGTTCATCCGCTACATCTTCCATCACGTTAGCAAATAACTCTTGTTGTTGGTCTTTGGTTAATGAGGGTACTTCAGTATAAATTGAATCTAACAATAAATTGACAGTCAGTTCGGGCGTATTCTCGTAATCGCTTAATTTTACGATACATTCCGCAAAATTAAATCCATATAATTCTTTGCGTCTTACAATTTTTTTAATTTCTAAACTATCTCCATTGGCAATAAATCCAGCTTCTGATTTTTCATCTAACCAAAAATAATTGTTTTTTACCACCATCATTAAATCGCCACCACACAAATCTTCGTCCATGTAACGAACTCGGGCGCGAACTGCTTGGTTAAATAAATTTGCTCTTTTATTACTACGCGTTACTAATAACACATCATTAAAACCGTAATTGCTATATGCAGTATTTAAAGCATCTTCCAAGTCTTCACCAGTTAATCTAACAACATCTTTATGCAAACTTATTTTCGGGAATTCATCTTTAAAATTAATGATGCATTCGCGCAAATGAGTGGCATTTTTTAAAATTCCACTGGCATCTTCTTGTCTGGCTACTTGTTTTAATTCAATATGTTTTATGAGTAAATCATAACTTGCTTTTAAGTAATCGATATTTAAAGCAGGGCTTTCAGTGCTTCCAATTGGTGGTAATTGAGCGGTATCTCCAACTAAAATAATTTTACAATTCGTGCCGCTAAAAACATACTCTAACAAACTTTCTAATAAGCTATGATAAACGGAATCCGAGGTTGGATTATCTAATCCAATCATGGATGCTTCATCAACTACAAAAATGGTGTTGGTGTGTTTATTTTCGGCTAGCGAAAATGCTACACCGCCATCGTGCGTTGGTATTTTTATAAATATTTTTTTATGTATAGTTTGTGCTGGCTTTTTTGAATAGTTTGATAGAACTTTGGCAGCACGACCTGTTGGTGCTAACAGTACACTTTTCCATTTAAAATTGGGTAACGTTTTTGATAGTGCCGCTACCATATTGGTTTTACCGGTACCAGCATAACCTTTAATGACCATGATTTCTCGTTCGTTTTTATTGCTGATAAACTCTGATAGTAAAGCAATTAACGTAGATTGATCTGAGGTAGGAACAAAACTTAAGTGACTTAAAAATATGGAAGTAAAAGAATTACTTGAGTTTAAATTATTCAAAATTAAAAATCAAAATTAGGACATTTGGCAACATTACGGCGTCCTTTATCTAAGCCCATAGATGTAAACATGGGTGTAACACCAATCATAAATTCTAAAGAGTTAGTAGCGGCAGAATTAATGCGGTTGATCGAATAATCGTAAGCAAAACCAGCAGTTACATTTTGCCAAATTCTTATTTGCATAATTCCCGAAATAAAATCTTTATTTCTGATGGTTGCGCCAACTCCAATTCTTTTTCTGTAATATGCCATCACGTTTAATTCTAAACTTGGGATATTAATGAATGAAGAGTGAATATGAATTGCAGGAACAACTGTAAATCCATTGTCCATAAAAAGTCTTTTTCCGTATGATAAATATAACTGAGGTGTTAATACAGACTTGTTGCCAATTTGCTTATCGCCTTGCACTTGTCTTACTTTAAAAATTTGTTGAACAGATACATCGAAAAACATTTTTTTATTATAAATTCTGATGCCCGGAATAAAGTCGGGATAAGCATAAAAGTAACTTGGATAGGTAGCGGCATATACTGGATCAGATTCCGAGATGGTTCCTCTAGCAAGCGCAAATCTTTTTACGCCAGCAAATACACCAAACGACATTGTGTATTTGGTGGTAATGGGTAAGTGCAATGTATAAGAACCATACAACCCAATGTTTTGGAAAATCCCTGCTTTTTCTTGAGATAAATAAACGCCTGCATTATGCCAACGCTTATAACTTCTTTCTGGTTTAAATGTATAATTAGCGCTTATAAAATTAGATGCTGGTGCGTAATCAAAACCTATCCATTGTTTTCTTAAACCAGTAATCACTTCTAATTTTCCGTTAATATTACTACCTGCTGCTGCGGGATTATTACCATAGCTATTAAAGGTAAATTGAGTGTACTGCCCTGTTTGCTGAGCAGCACTTGTCAGATAAAAAAACAAAAATATGTAGATGATATATTTCATTATCTGATAATACTTATTGGTCCTTTAATGAATTTATTTTTATCTGTTTTTGAGAAAAATAAAATGTAATAATAAGTTGCATCAGGTAAAGGCAAACCTAAACTTCTTCCATCCCAAGGAAGGTAAGTTAATGATTGATGATGAACTTGCTGCCCCCAACGATTATATACAAATAAATCAAAATCAGGAAAGTTATTTATACGCCCAATACTCCACGTATCGTTAAATCCATCTGAGTTTGGAGTAAAATGTGTTTCAGGAGTGGGCTCACAAATAAGCTCTTCTATATTAAAGAAGATAGTCGTATCTTTTCCATTGTCGGCAGTTACTTTTACCGAATATTCTCCAGGTTGTAATTCTGAAACACTATTTGCAATGGTTCCATTACTCCATAAATATTGAATAGGTAAAGAGGTCGTACTAGCTGTAACAGATGCCTCAGCTAATTTACAAGGTTCTTCTAGTTTGCTAAACGTAACTGATAGATCTTGAGCTTGTGTTGCAAATCCAACGCATACAAAACATACTATATACATGTATTTCATCATTTACAAAAGTTTTGAATTAAATCGTTAGCAGCTTCAATTCCTTCTGTTTTAGCAGCATTTAAAGTTTCACAAGCATTTACATTATCGCCGTTTTGAGAATACGCATACGTTAAAGCAATATAAGCTTCCGTATAATGTTGATCAATAGCAATTGCTTTTTTGTAATCCAAAATAGCAGCGGTATAGTTCTCAGAAATTTCATGCCAATAACCTCTGTTGTAAAAAGCCATCGCATAGTTTGGATTAATTGTAATGCACTTATCTAAATCCTTAATGGCATTTGTATAATCTTCTAACAAGCCTTTTGCTAATGCCATATTATATAAGGCTTTTTCGTGGTTAGGATTGGCATCAATGACTTTATTGAAGTATGAAATAGCATCTGGATATTTTTCTTTTTTAGCAGAAATTAATCCCTTCAAAAAATAAGCTTCGTAATAATTGGGATTTAATTGCTGTAATTGAGAAATAGAAATAGTTGCTTCTTTTATCTGATTTAATTTTATTTGAGAGTAAGCTTTTAAATATAATATACTATCAAAATGAATTTCTGATGAATTCATCGAATTGATTTCATCAATCGTTAATTGATAGTTTTTTGTACTGAAAGTTTCTTTTACTTTTTGTGCATTCGTCTGACTAGTGCCATAAACACTAACCAAAATAAATAACGCACATAAATATTTTAAACTTAATTTCAATTATTTTTTTTTCTACTTACAACTTTTCAATCCAATCGCCATGTTCTTTAATTAAATCAATTAATTCATTCACGGCATTGTCACTAGGCACATTTTTTTTCACGACTTCTTTCCCTTTATATAAAGAAATTTTTCCAACACCTACACCTACATATCCATAATCCGCATCAGCCATTTCGCCTGGCCCGTTTACAATACAACCCATAATACCAATCTTTATTCCTTTTAAATGATCGGTGCGTTCACGTATTTTAGAAGTCGTTTCTTGTAAATCAAATAAGGTTCTTCCGCAACTTGGGCAGCTAATGTATTCTGTTTTACTGATGCGAGTTCTTGTAGCTTGTAAAATTCCAAATGCAGTTGAATTAGCTACTTGTGGCGAAGTGCAATTTTGTTGTTTTAACCATAAACCATCTCCTAAGCCATCTAGGAATAAAGCTCCAACTTCCGCTGATGAACCTAATTGAAAATCTTGCTCAGAAATATCTTTATAATTTCGTTTAACGATAATTGGGAGTTGAACTCCTTGCTCTGTTAATGAAATAAACAATCTTCTCAATTCAGGCATTGCATGAGGATTAAAACTATCCGCTATTAAAACAATATTTTTAGTGTTTTTTATTTTTGAAACAAATTCTGGAGTTAGCACTTCTTTTGTAACTGCCACAAAATTTAATTCAGGATGCGTTTTTTCGCTTTTAAAAAATTCTTCTCCGCAAAATAAAGGATATTGTCTTAAAGGATTTTCTAATTCTTTCCAAGCTTCCGAATTATAGATAATTCCTAAGGTTCCAGGAATCTCAAAATCAACATGATTATTTCCTACGTATACATAATCGCATGCCAAATCATTAATATTCCATTTATCTAAAGGAACAGAATAATTATAACCAACAGGGAAAAATGTAGCAGGACTAATACTTTCTCTTTCGCTAAAATCAGCTGTAATACGAGGCACGTTATGCCCACCAATATTATTTACTGAAAAAGTTTCTCTTCTTTGATAATCGTATGGATTGTAAGACAATTTTACTTTTCCATTCTCCGAATGCAAAGGCTCAATTAATTGATGTTGTTTTAATTTCTCTGCACTGTATCTATCTACAAGGGCCTTAGCTACCGGAATTTCAAATTCAGGATCTTCCGTTAACGAAACTCTTACTGTATCCCCCAATCCATCTTCTAACAAAGTTCCAATACCAACAGCTGATTTAATCCTGCCATCTTCCCCATCACCAGCTTCGGTAACACCTAAATGTAAAGGATAATTGCGGTTAGTTTCTATCATTTTTTGAACTAACAGTCTGTAAGCTTGTACCATCACTTGCGTGTTACTTGCTTTCATCGAAATCACAATATTGTGATAGTTCAAGTCTTCACAAATACGTAAAAATTCAAATGCAGATTCTACCATTCCTAATGGTGTATCTCCGTATCTGCTTAAAATACGATCGCTCAACGAACCATGATTAGTTCCAATTCGCATGGCTGTTCCGTACTCTTTACAAATATTTACTAAGGGTGTAAAACGTTGACGTATCCTTTCTAATTCTTGCTCGTAAGCTGAGTCGGTATATTCTATTTCTTCAAACTTTTTCTTATCGGCATAGTTACCTGGATTTACTCTTACTTTTTCAATAATACGAGCTGCAAACTCAGCGGCGTTAGGAGTAAAATGGATGTCAGCAACTAATGGTGTATTGTAACCTGCTGCTACTAATTCTTTTTTTATGACTTCTAAATTTTTCGCTTCGTTTATGCTTGGAGCTGTAATTCGCACCAACTCACATCCAGCTTCAATCATTCTAATGCTTTGGGCTACCGTTGCTTTGGTGTCCATAGTATCAGTGGTGGTCATACTCTGCAAACGAATAGGGTTATTGCCGCCAATGCCAATATCACCGATTTTTACTTCACGTGTTACAAAGCGTTTATATTCTGTTAACGAGTTGCTATATGGTAGGTATAATTTCATGTTTTTTTGTTCTACTCCCCTCTCCAATTATGGAGAGGGGCAGGGGGGTGAGGTTTAAAATATCTTATACAAAATAGGTTTACTTGGACTCGCATCATTTTCAAAACTGGCTATTTGTAAGTTTAAAATATAAGTGCCATCATCCACTTCATTTGGTACATAAATAAATTCGGTAATTGTTTTTTGAAATTGAGTGTTGCTTGGATATTGCCAGAAAGCATGATGTGCTACTAATTTTCCTTCATCATTTTCACGGTCAATAGATGGCATATCTATCAGTAAATGTTCAATGCCTTTTTCATTCAAAAACACAATCGCGTCTTGTAAAATATAAGGCGGATTGGTGTTAGAATATTGCATCGTTAATTTATTTAACCCATTTGATAAAGTTCTAATTACTATCGCCTCAGGTTTTGTGTTTTCTAAAGCAATTTCTAATTGTTTTTTTGTAATAACAAAGTCTCCATTTTCAATTTGAGCTGGTAATAAAGTAACAACTTCTGCTAAAAACATAAATTGTTTTAAGCACTTATTTATGGTTACAAATTCTTTACTAATATGTCCTACACACTCGGTGTGAGTGCCATTTCCATGAGGATTAAAGGTGATATTTCTGAAATTAACTGAACCACCTTTATTTACATCACCAATCCACGAACCGTTAGTTACCGGTTCTAATTTCATCGGTTCAACATACCATGCACTTGTGCAATTTTTATCATTGCTTAATGGAATCGAAATGTCAATTGGTTGATATAAATCAATCTTATAATCTTTTCCTTTATGAAAAACAGAAGCAATCATTTATTTTTTCGGTTTAAGAGTTTAAAAGTACAAATTTTCGGTTCTTTGAGCGGGTTGTTTTTGAATTATTGAAAAATAAACTAAAATTGCGTTTCTCATACGTTGGTAATAGTGCGGCTGTTTTTGGCGAAAGAGAGCGAATTGCAATTTTTTCGGCGGTATTGCGAAGACTTTTTGAGCGAGAAAAGAATTGAAATTGGTCTTTCGCCTTGTCCCGATAGCTATCGGGATTGTTTCTTTTTGTTCAAGCAAAAAGAAAAATGATAAAAGCCAAAAGAAATTATTTCTGAATTTCTCCAAATTCCAATTTTGTCGAATCTCTGAAAAGTAAATTTTGGAGGATTTTTGTAAAAAACTTCTTTTTAACAAAAAAAAGTTCAAAAAGTTTGATTTTTAATAAATTTGCTCTAACTTAGTACCCTAGGTATTTTAACTATACTTAACAAAAACTAAAAAAAATTGGTATAACATGAAGAAAATTTTTACCACCCTAACTGTTGCTTTGGCAGCAATGACTAGCGTTTCATTCGCTCAGCAAGATCCGCAATTCACTCAGTTTATGCATAGTAAATTGATTTATAATCCTGGTTATGCTGGTACAAGCGAGGCCATTTGTGCAAACGTTTTGTATCGTCAGCAGTGGGTAAATTTCCCTGGTGCTCCAAAAACAGGTTTATTAAGCTTTGATATGCCAATTGGTAAATTGCCAATTGCTATTGGTTTAAATGTGATGACTGACCAAATTGGTTTTTCAAAAACCTTATTTGCTCGTTTAGCTCTAGCATACAACCGCCATATAGGTGCAGGTGTGTTAGGTGTTGGTATTGATGGTGGTGTTTTACAGCAACAATTCAATGGTACTTGGATTACTCCAGATGGGGTTCTTCAGCAAGACGCGTCGATTCCAAATTGGCAAGCTGCTGGTCAAACAGATGCTAATGCAAACCTTAATAAATTAAGTTACGATTTAGGATTTGGTGCATTTTACTCTATTGCTAATAAAATGTATGTGGGTATTTCTTCTACTCACTTAGCAGCGCAAGATTTGCAAGCTGGCGGTGTTGGAAATGTTAGATACCAATTGGCTCGTCACTATTATATTGTTGGTGGTTACACATTTAACTTAGGGGAAGGTGGTAAACATGGCATTAACCCAAATGTAAAAGTAAAATCTGATGCTGCTTCAACTCAATTAGATATTAATTTAACATATATATATAATCAATCTTTTTGGGTAGGTGTTTCTTACCGTATGCAAGATGCGATTGCTCCAATGTTAGGTTATAAATTTACAAAAGGTGGTGTTAAAGGTTTAAAAATCGGTTATTCTTATGATTTAACCACTTCTAAAATCAAAGGCTTTAGCTCTGGTACACACGAAATTATGTTAGGTTACTGTATGGTTCCTAAAAACAAAAACAAAGTAACTAGTTACCAAAACGCAAGATTTTTAGATTAAATTGTAACCTTTTAAAAAAAAGCACGTTTAAGTCCCTTACAAACTTTATTTTTAATTTGTTGATAACTTGTTAATAAAGCGAATTGTCACTAAAATCAAAGTTTGGGATTATAAACAACAAGAAAGCAAAATGAAATCCATTACAAAAATTTCACTAGCTTAAAAACTAAACAAAAGCACTATGAAAAAACTGATTGTATTAGCCTCGTTTATTGCCGTTGTTACTGGTTGTAACAAAAAGGCAGGAGAGTTAGTCGGCGCTGAAGGTAGAGAACAATGGTTCCAGCCTGATCCATTCGGTACCTTGTACATTCCTATGGGTAGTTACCATATGGGGCCAAGCGACGAAGAGATAACGATGGCTCACACAGCTAAATCTAAAATGGTTTCCGTTCAGGCATTCTACATTGATGATTCTGAGATCTCTAATAACGAATACCGTCAGTTCGTAAATTGGGTGCGCGATTCTATTGCACGTAAATTGTTATTAAATAATGGTTTTGAAGAGGATTTTGGTATTCCTCAAGATGCCTTCTTACAAATGTGGCCTGAGTATATTGGAGATAACAATTTACAAGATCCATACTTAAACTGGGAAGAAAAAATTAAATGGAATAGTGATGAAGAGGATTACCGCTTAGCATTGCAACCATTATATTTACCAGAAGGAGAACGTTTTTATAACCGTAAAGAAATTGATTCTCGTAAATTAAACTTTGAGTATTATAGAATTGATATTCGTTTAGCGGCTTCAAAATCTAATCGTTTTATTCCTCAAAAATCTTTAGATATTCAAGATGCTTCTCATGAATACAAAAAAGCAGATTATATCAATGGTGTACATTTAAATGATGGTCAAAATGGTATCCCAGGTCAACCTTCTACTCCAGTTGGTAAACCTGACCAAGATCCTAAAACATTGGGTACTTATAATGTGGAAACTCAACTTTCAGTAGGTCAAGGAAATTATGTGCCTAAAGAATTTAAAGGTGTAGATCGTTCCATATTTATTTTAAAAGACGTAATTAATGTTTATCCTGATACATTAGCTTGGGTTCATGATTTCACTTATTCATTTAATGAACCAATGACTAACATGTACTTCTGGCATCCAGCTTATGATGATTATCCAGTAGTTGGTGTAACTTGGAAACAAGCACGTGCATTCAGTATTTGGCGTTCTAACTTATTAAATAACTATTTAATTGGAAATGGGATGACTATCGTAAATGATTTCCGTTTACCAACAGAGTCTGAGTGGGAATATGCAGCACGTGGTGGAAACGATTTATCTCCGTATCCTTGGGGTGGTCCATACATTCGTAATGCAAGAGGTTGTTTCTTAGGTAACTTTAAACCTATGCGCGGTTCTTATATTGATGATGGTGGATTCCACTCAGTATATATCTACTCTTATAACCCTAATGATTACGGTTTATATTGTATGGCTGGTAACGTTTCTGAATGGACAAGTAATGCATTTGATGAATCTGCTTATGATTTTGCACATGACTTAAACCCTGATTACGTTTACGAAGCACAAGATAAAGATGCTAACGTATTAAAACGTAAAGTAATTCGTGGTGGTTCATGGAAAGATGTAGGTTATTACTTACAAGTAAGTTCTAGAACTTACGAATACCAAGATACAGCGAAAGCCTATATCGGATTCCGTAACGTAATGACTTATTTAGGTCGTGCAAAAGGAGATGATAACGGTAAAATTTTAGACTAAAAAACACAAACACAAAATAAACACAACCAAAAAATCAAACAATCACTAACTAAACAAAAAAAAGAGCTATGAGCAAACTTCCTAAAGTAACCGGTTTTAAAAAGTACTTACACTTAGCATCATGTTTTGGTGCAGCTATCGTAATCGTTGGAGCGTTATTTAAAATTATGCACTGGCCAGGTGCTTCCGCTGCCTTAATTGGTGGATTAGGTACTGAGGCGATATTATTCTGTCTTTTCGCTGTGGATATTCCACATGAAGAGTATGATTGGTCATTAGCATACCCTGAATTAGGTGGTATGGGTGGTCATGAAGAGGAATCTCATAAAATTGACAGTGGTTTACCAGTATCAGCACAATTAGATGCTATGTTAGCTGATGCTAAAATTGGGCCTGAATTAATTGAAAGTTTAGGATCAGGTATGCGTGCAATTGGTGATAATGCTAGTAAAATGGCTGATATCAGTAATGCAACTGTAGCTACTAATGAATATGTTGATAGCGTTAAATCTGCATCTAAAAATGTATCTCACTTAGCAGATACTTACAGTAAGGCAGCAGAATCTATTGCTAGCTTAGCTGAATCAAATGATGCTGGTTCTTCTATTGGCGGTTCATTAAATAGCGTTGCTAAAAATTTATCAGCATTAAATGCTACTTACGAATTACAATTGCAAGGTTCTCGTGGTCATTTAGAGGCTACAGAGAAATTCTATGGCGGATTAGGTGAATTGATGAAAAACTTACATGATTCAGTTGAAGATACTAAAAAATATCGTGCTGAAATGTCTCAATTATCTACTAATTTAACTGCACTTAATACCATTTATGGTAACATGTTAGGTGCTATGAATTTCAATAAATAATAGTTAATCCACTATGAAAATGAATGAAAGAATCTCTTTCATTCATTTTCTATAAAATTATTTAATCATTTTAATCTAAAAAAAATAGTAAAGTATTATGGGAGGCGGTAAAGAAACACCAAGGCAGAAAATGATCGGTATGATGTACCTTGTATTGACAGCGCTTTTGGCGATGAACGTATCTAAACAAATTTTACAGGGATACATTTCTGTAAATGAAAGTATGGAGCGCTCTAAAGAAAATTTAGAAGCAAATAATAAACGTGTTGATGAAGCATTCAAAAGCACAATAACAGGTAATGCTGGTGCAAAACCTTATTACGATAGAGCTGTTGAAGCACAAAAGGAAATAAAGCAAGTTTACGATTACATTGGCGAATTAAACAATATAATCATTGCTGCTACACATCAAGTTGACGCAAAAATGGCAGATACTATGCAATTGCGTTACATGGAAAAAATGGACGATTATGATGTTCCAAGCCATGAGTTAGGTATATCTGAACCAAAAGAACCAAAATCTGGACCACACACAGCGGCTGAGTTAAGAGATAAGTTAACAGGTTTAAGTGATAAGTTAGTTGCAATGCTTGATAAAATGCAAAAAACTGACGGGCAACACTTATTGAAGGAAGATTATGAAGCGATGAAAAAGAAGTTTATATCTATTAAACCAGTAGATAGTAAACGTGTTGAAGACGGTATCGAATTTAACTGGGCTATGGATAACTTTTATCATTTACCATTAGCGGCAGTTGTAACTAACTTTAACAAAATGCAAGCTGATTTAAAGAACGTTGAAGCTGAAATTCTTCAAGTGTTTTCAGGGGCAAGTGGTAAGTTAGCAATTAAGTTTGATGCGATTAAAGCACGTGTAGTTGCACCATCTTCATATATTGCGGCTGGTCAACCATACGAAGCAGATATCTTCTTAGCAGCTTCTTCTTCAAAATTAGCAGCAGGTGATATGGAAATTTTGATTGGAGTAGATTCAGCAGCAGCAGCTGGTGGAGCTAAAGGTACTCTTGTTCCTGTAGTAGGTGGTGAAGGTAAATATTCTGTTGGTACTGGTGGAGAGGGCGATCAAGAGTATAAAGGGGTTATTAAGTATAAAAACCCTGATGGAACTTTTAAATATTATCCTTTCGAGGGTTCATATAAAGTAGCAAAATCAGGAGCGAGTGTATCTGCAGATCAAATGAATGTATTTTATGCAGGTGTCCCTAATCCAGTTACAGCAGCAGCAGCAGGTATTTCTCCAGCTGATATTAGTGTAAGCGCTACAGGTGCTGGTGTTAGAGTAACACCAAAAGGTGCTGGTAAGTATGAATTCAATTTTACTGGAACTGGCGAATGTATGGTGTCTGTTTCTGCAAAAACTAAGGATGGTGTTAAATCTCAAGGTCCTCCAGTTAAATTCCGTGTAAAACCTTTACCAAAGCCTGAATTAAAATTAAGCGGTAAATTTGCTCCTCAAGAGTTAAAGAAAAGCGAATTAGGTATGATTAGTGGTTTAGGTGCCGGTGCTAATGGTTTCGATTTCCAAGCTAATTATGTAGTATTATCATGGGAAGTTGTAGGTAAAGCTAATGGTAAATTAGGTTCATCTGCAGGAAATGGTAACAATTTAGATCAAACTGCAAAACAAGTATTAGCTAAGGCTGATGTTGGTTCTAAAGTATACATTGACGCTAAGATTAAAGGACCAGATGGTAAAATTACTTCTGTTACTTCTGCTATCAAGGTAAATAGATAATTTAATTTAAAATGAGTAATATGATAAGGTTTAAACATGTTTTATTTACAGCTATTTTCTATATAGTAGCTTTAAACGTAAATGCCCAACAAAGTGTTTTCCAACCAGGAGATTACAGAGATGGAATTTATGACAAAGAAAACTCCAATAATAGACGTTTTATTCCTTACACTCACCTTCGCGAAGGTGATGTAACATGGGAAAAACGTGTTTGGAGACGTTTGGATATGCGTGAAAAACAGAACCAACAATTATATTATCCTGTTACTCAAGTTGCTAGTCGTATTTCTTTGATGCAGCTAGTTTCTAAGTATGTTTTATCTGGACAAATTATTGCTTTTTCAGATGAAGAATTTTTGAATCCATATGAATTATCTTATATTAGAGATAAAATGGTTATTAGAGAAGATTCCGCAGAAGTTGAAGAATATGATGCAAATGGCGCTCCATACATGGTGAAAAGACCAGGAGCGGTGGATTCTACTTGGACATTCGAATTTTTCTCGTCATTAGGGTTAAAAGAAGATTGGTTTTTTGATAAACAAAAATCAGTTTTAGAAGTTCGTATTTTAGCTTTGGAGTTTAACGTAATTAATCCTAAGCGTGTTGAATTAGGAGAATCTCCTTTGTTCTATACATATTTCCCTGCATGTCGCCCGTTTTTTGCAAAGCACGAAGTATATAATGCGAAGAATGATTCGGAACGTAGAACATTTGAAGATATTTTCTGGAAACGTCAATTCTCTTCTGTAGCTACTAAAGAAACCAACGTTTATGATAGATCCATTGAGCGTTACTCAAAAGGTATTGACGCCTTATTAGAGTCTGATCGTATTAAGAATGACATCTTTAGATGGGAACATGATTTATGGCATTTCTAATTTGATATAAAATTAAAAAGCTCCTAAGAAATTAGGAGCTTTTTTTATGCTTAGTTTTTTGATTAAATGTATTCTTTTAACCATTTAATGGCAGATTCTTCGTCTGTAAAAAACTTTGTAGGTGTGTTTGGTTTAATTGTTTTTATATAAAAGTTCGCTAATATTTTTTGTCCAAGTGATTTTGAAAAAATGGCAATCGCAGAGCAATGTTTAATAACTTCAGGACTCCCATTAAATTTTTTTGATTCATCATCTTGACTTGTAAAAGAATCTCCTGTGATATAAAATGGAGACACCTCCCATGGCGAATTTTTTCTAATTGTTAAAAACAATGCTTTTGTTTCTTCTAAAGTAAAGCTGTGATCTGAATAATGAATATGGATAATACCGTCTGTTCTATAGGTAATTGTTGCAAAATTAGATTCTATGATTATTTCCTTTAACATTTGTATTAAGCTGTAGTTAAAAGTAGTTAATGTTGTCGAATTTCTGAAATCTAATTTCTATCCAATCTAATTTTTAAATAAACTTCCGCCTTTTTCAAATAGTTTATCAACTCGTTTTTCTATTTCTGGATTTTTTTCCAAAACTGGAGCATGATGTGGTTTAATTCGAGCATCAATAATTAGATTATCACAACCAAAATGTTTGTATTCTGTAAATGAATTAATACCGTAGACATCATGACTTGGATTGGAACGAGTAAATGTTACCCACAACCAGTTTTTTAATGTAGCTGCCGTAAAACTTGAATCATCAACTACAACAATCATAGGAAATCCGTTCAAATCAATATTTTTATGTTTTATTTCTTCATTGAAGTTATTAAACTCTTGCTTTGCTTTTTCGTATGTTTCAAATTTTTTGCCTTGCAGTACTAGTACTCCTGGAAAAGCAATTTGCGGATTTTCGAATGTTGTTAGTTCATTTAATGAATTTGAAATTTGAGAACTTAAATCACGGATTTTATCTCCATAAGTAGCCACTATTAATTTACTACCTGAATTTAAACCTGTACCACTATAATCTAGTGTGTCTATACTTGTATTGGTTTGAAAATGTAAATCACGTCTTAAATTAATTCGCTCCAACATAAATTGATAAAACTCAGCTTCGTGATGTGTTGAAACTTTATTGGTATCATCAGCTGTAATAAACAAATACTTGGCTAAACTTAATTGCCCTTTTCCTAAAATATGGTTAGCAATGGTTAACAATTCCGCTGGCTGTTTTGTTTGATTATACGGCGTATAACGCTCGCTACCAATAGCCAATAATAATGGATGAACTCCGGCGGCATCTACCGCATGAACTTCCTTTACACCGGGTAATTCGTGTTTAATCGCATTTCCTGTTAATTCATGAATGATTTGTCCGAAGCTCGTATCTTCTTGTGGCGGACGACCAACAACCGTGAATGGCCAAATAGCATCTTGTTTGTGATACACTTTGTGAACTCTCATTAAAGGAAAATCATGCTTTAAACTATAGTAACCTAAATGATCTCCAAAAGGTCCTTCGGCTTTATTTTCGTTTGGATATACTTCACCTGTAATCACGAAATCAGCATCTGTACTTACACAAAATCCATCTTGATAAGTATATCTAAATCTTCTATTACCCAAAGCACCAGCAAATGTCATTTCGCTTAAGCCTTCGGGTAATGGCATTACAGCAGCAACCGAATGACTAGGAGGGCCACCAATAAAAATAGATACTTTCAATGGCATACCTAATTTATTAGCTTTGCTTTGATGCACTCCAATACCACGATGTAGTTGATAATGCAATCCAATTTCTTTATTTATGATATAATCGTTTCCATTTAATTGAATGCGGTACATACCCAAATTAGCACTCATAATTCCTGGCTTATCAATGTCTTCACTATATACTTGAGGCAGTGTAACAAACGCACCGCCGTCCATTGGCCAATGTTTAATTAATGGGATTTTATCAATCGTTGTTTCTTTATATAAAACAGGTTTTGATAATGGGTTTTTTAATGGCAAAGCCGATAAAGCTGTTAAAGATACATTGGCATATTTAAATGGATTTTTAAGTGCTTTAATTGGGTTGTTTTTTATTTCAATGAGCGTTTGAATTTTTTCAAGCGTATCTCTAAAAATAAATTTACTTCTATCTAAAGTTCCAAAAATATTGGATGCACATTTAAATTCTGTTCCTTTGACGTTTTCAAATAATAAGGCTGGACCGCCCATTTCGTGTACACGCAAATGAATAGATGCCATTTCTAAATTTGGATCTACTTCTTCTTTAATTCTAATTAGATGATTGTTTTTTTCTAAATCATCTAAACAGGCTTTTAAACTATTATATCCCATATATTTTAAACAGTCTAAATATAAAGAGGTTTAAATTAATAATTACATTTATGCTATTATATTTACACTATGCTAGCACAAAATAATAAACAAATAGCTGCCAAATGGTTTGAAGCTTTTAATGAGCATGATTTAGAAAAATTATTATCGCTCTATAATGATAATGCACAGCATTATAGCCCGAAGCTAAAAATTAGAATGCCTGAAACTCAAGGGTTAATTAAAGGCAAACAGGCGCTGCGTGAGTGGTGGAAAGATGCCTTTGATAGATTACCTACTTTACAATATGAAGTAATTAAATTAACAGCAGATGACGAACAAGTTTTTATGGAATACATTAGACATGTAAATGGAGAAGAAGATTTATCTGTTGGGGAAGTATTGCAAATTGAAAATGGACTGATTGTTTTTTCTAGGGTTTATCATGGTTAAAAAATTAACAGCTATTAACTAGTCATAAATTCGATATTTCTGTATCTTAGACTTCGTAATGAAAAAGCTATTTCTACTTCCTTTATTTTTACTAATAACTATTCAATGTTTTAGTAGCTATATTTTGATTCCTATGGATGATACCCAAAAGAATCACTTAAAGGCTTATGGAATTGCTTATTGGGCATTGAAAGGTGAGTTAGAAATACAATGGTTAACTAACTATCGTGGCGGTAGTTTTTTAATTCCTAATTCAAAGCCAGTTACAACCGAGTGTACCATAAGAGGAATTAGCTATGAAATTATTTCTGATGCACAATCCAACGGTATATTAGCAGAGATTGCAAATCCAGAAGTAAATCAGGATGCTATTAAATTAGAGAAAGCACCTAAAATTGCGGTGTATTCTCCAAAAATAAAGCAACCATGGGATGATGCCGTAACATTGGTATTGAAGTATGCTGAAATACCATATGATGTTGTTTATGATGAAGAAATAATTGGAGATAAATTAAAAGATTACGATTGGTTGCACTTGCATCATGAAGATTTTACAGGACAGTACGGACGATTTTGGGCATCTTTTCATCAAACAGCTTGGTACCAAAACGAAGTAAAAGATAATGAAGAACGTGCAAAAAAATTAGGATTTGAAAAGGTTTCTCAATTAAAATTAGCAGTAGCAAAAAAGATAAATGATTATGTATTTATAGGCGGCTTTTTATTTGCTATGTGTAGCGCTACGGATAGTTATGATATTGCACTTGCGTGTGAAGGAATTGATATTTGTGAATCCATGTTTGATCATGATCCTGCCGATGCGGCAATGAATAAAAAAATTGATTACACAAAAGGCTATGCCTTTGAAAAATATCAGCTAAGCACTAATCCATATGAATACGAATTTTCTACTATTGATGCAACTACACCAAGAAGACAATACGGTATGAATAAAGATAATGATGTGTTTACCTTATTTGAATTTTCTGCTAAATGGGATCCAGTGCCAACCATGCTATGCCAAAATCATGAGCAAACCATTAAAGGTTTTTACGGACAAACAACTGCTTTCACTAAAACATATATTAAGAAAAATATTTTAATTTTAGGAGAAGCTAAAGCTTATAATGAAGCGCGTTATATTCACGGAGATCATGGTAAAGGAACATGGACGTTTTATGGTGGCCACGATCCAGAAGATTATGAGCATAGAGTAGAGGATCCACCAACGGATTTAAGTTTACATCCAAATTCTCCTGGATATCGTTTGATCTTGAACAATATCTTATTTCCAGCTGCTAAAAAGAAAAAACAGAAGACTTAATTTATTTTGGGCGTGCCCCGCGAAAAGTGGGTCGGGCTTTGCGCTTCAATCTTTTACTCCACTTCGTTCCGTAAAAGGATTTCTCGCTACAATCCCTCACGCGGCTTTTATTTTAAATTTAAAAATTAAACTTCGATTTTATTGCAAGTCCGCGTGAGGGATGCAAGCGAAAATCCTTTTGCCTGCCTCTTGCAAACGATTGCAGCGACAGCCAGGTTCCTGCTGTCTCTTTGCAGGAACGCGCCGAACTCTTTATTATAATAAACTACTCACTAAAATAACTCCGCACTTCGTCTCGTAAATTGTAACGGCTAGCCATTACTTCGCCATAAGCACCAGCGCTTCTGATGGCGATAATATCACCACGTTTTGTTTCGGGCAATTCAACCGCTTTGCCAAAGCAATCGCTGCTTTCGCATATTGGGCCAACAACATCGTATTTAATGGTATTTTTTTCTTTTGAAGAAATATTTTCAATGACGTGAAAAGCTTGATATAATGCAGGACGGATTAATTCAGTCATGCCAGCATCTAAAATCGCAAAGTTGGTATTAATGCCATTTTTGATATATAATACTTTACTAATCAAACTGCCACATTGAGCTATGATAGCTCGCCCTAATTCAAAATGTAATTCCTGATTTTTTCTTAATTCTATAAAGTCGTTAAATACTTTAAAGTAAGAGGCGAAATCGATAATAGCATGTTTGTCGGGCTCGTGATAATTAATACCAACGCCGCCGCCAACATTAATGATGGGTAAATCAAATCCTTTATTTAAAAAGTAAGTGTTTATTTCGTTTACTCTTGAACATAATTTTTTAAATGGAGATAAGTCTGTGATTTGAGAACCAATATGAAAATGCAAACCAATTAATTTTAGGTTTGGCAGTTTTTGTAATTTCTCAATAACCGTTTCAAATTCATAAGGATTAATCCCGAATTTATTTTCTTCTAAACCTGTTGTAATGTATTTGTGTGTATGTGCATCTACATTAGGATTAATGCGCAATGCAATAGAGGCTAATTTATTTTGTTTCACTGCTAATTCATTAATCACATCAAGCTCTTGCAAGCTTTCACAATTAAAACAAAAAATATTTTTTTCTAAGGCGTAATTAATTTCATCATCGCTTTTTCCAACGCCAGCAAATACAACTTTTGACGATTCAAATTTATTTTCAATAGCGCACTTTACTTCATTGCCACTCACACAGTCTGCACCCAATCCTTTTTTTTGAATTAAGTCAATAATTCGGGAATTAGTATTTGCTTTAAATGCATAATGCACATGGTAATTATATTTGGAGCTTTCTGCTTTTACAACATCTAATGTTTTCTGTAGCAATTGTAAATCGTAATAATAAAATGGTGTTTTATATTGCGATAAATTTTTGAGTATTTTTTCCGTAAACATATATACCAATTGTTAATATCCAAATAAACCTTTATTTAAAGCCACTAAAGCATCTTTCTTGTGAATAGAATTCACCAGTACACTAATGTTGTTGGAACTTCCTCCATAAGACACCATTCGTAAAGGTATATCTTTTAAAGACTCTAATACTTTGAAACCATAGCCCGCTTTATCTTTAGGTAAATTTCCAACAATACAAATAATACTTTGTTCTTGTTCAATTTCTACATTGGCAAATTCTTCTAATTCTTTAGTAATTTCTTTTAAGTGCTTAACATTATCTATGGTTAATGATACCGCTATTTCAGAAGTAGTAATCATATCAATAGATGTTTTGTAGCGTTCAAATATTTCGAATACAGCACGCAAAAAACCATGCGCTAATAACATTCGGTCACTTTTGATATTAATGGCACAAATACCATCCTTAGCAGCAACAGCCTTTAATCCTTCTGCTGCATTAATATTTGATATGCGTGTCCCTTTGGCATCAGGTTGCATGGTGTTTTTTAGTAGTACAGGAATGTTTCTTTTTTGAGCAGGTAAGATACAAGTAGGGTGTAAAATTTTTGCACCAAAATAAGCTAACTCTGCTGCTTCATCAAAACTTAATTCGTGAATTGGATGTGTTTTTGAAACTACACGAGGATCGTTATTGTGCATACCGTCAATATCTGTCCAAATTTGTACTTCATTGGCTTTAATAGCAGCGCCAATAATGGATGCTGTATAATCACTCCCACCACGTTTTAAATTATCAATTTCTCCAAAGGCATTTCGGCAAATGTATCCTTGAGTAATGAATAAATTAATGTTTGGATATTTGTTTAATTCAGTTTCTAAATTTTTTTCGATGTAGGTTAATTGAGGTTCATCATTTTCATCAATGCGCATAAAATTTAGTGCTGGTAATAAAGCCGATGGAATATTTATTTCCTGTAAATGAAAGTAGAATAGGGCAGTACTTAGTAATTCTCCCTGAGCTAAAATCGCTTTTTCTTCATTTACCGTAAACATGTCTAATGTGAATGAACGGAGGTAATTAAAATGGTTTTTAATTAAATCGTTTCCTTTAGTTTTAAATTCAGGCGAACTAAATAATTGATCAACTTCATTCACGTAAGTAGATTCTAATTTATTGATTAATTCATTAGCTTTGTCGCTTTCTTTTTTATACAGTACATTACATATTTCTACTAATGCATTTGTTGTGCCGCTCATGGCAGATAAAACAACAATCTTTCTTTCGGGCGAAGAAATGAGTTGTACTAAGGCCTTCATTCGCTCTGCAGTTCCAACACTTGTTCCGCCAAATTTTAATATATTCATGATTAATGTTATTTAATGATTTTGAATCCTGCTTTATCAGGAGTTTTAAATTTAAGAATGTTTATTGGTTTTTTCGAATGTGTGTGAATCAATCCCTGATTCTGGCACACGAAATTAAATATGGCTCGGGCGAGCCTTACGTTTACACTTAGATTTTATGTAAAGGATGTTTTTCATTAATTCGATGCAAATAAACACATTAAAATATAATTCACAAAAAAACGCCTCAAAATAATTTGAGGCGTTTTAAATTTAACTCATCAAATATTATTGTTTTAAAACTTTATAAGTTTTGATAGCATCCTTTGTTTCTAATTTTAAATAGTAAATCCCATTTGCTAAATCAGAGATATTAATAGATTTAGAAATTAATCCATTTCCTTCTATCAAATCATTTAAAACAACTTTCCCATCAATAGAAGTCATATAAAGAACTCCTTTTAAATCTGAAGTAGTTGTTAAGTCTAACGTAAATATTCCAGTTGTTGGATTAGGGTAAACATTAATATTCATGTCATTTGTTAATTCTTCAATACCAACACAAGCATTTACCGTTAGTGTATCTTTAGCTGTGTTTGAACATCCGTTTGATCCAGTAATGGTGTAAAGTATAATATGAGAACCTTGCCCAGCTTGGTTAGCAGAAAAAGTATTAGTTGATACGGCTGCACCAATGTATGTTCCACCACTTGGCGAACCTTCCGTTAATACTTTTACAGTGTTATCATCTTTACAAAAAGTCGTTAACCCATTAAAAATTAAAGATACGGTAGGTTTTGCTTTTGAAGTGATGTTAATGATATCAAAAGATTGGCAGCCAATTGTATTTGTCACTAATACAGAATAAGTTCCAGGTGAGTTAACAGAAATTGAAGAGGTTGTAGCTCCCGTGTTCCAGGTATAAACATTTCCTGTTCCAACACCTGCATACAAATGGATGTTTGAACCTTGACAAAACGCTGTATCAGGACCTAAAGTCACAATTGGAGAAGATCCTAAGCCAACTTGAATTGTATCTGTATTAGAGCAACCATTTGTGTTTGTTCCTCTTACCCAGTATTTACCTGGAGTTGTAATATTTAAACTTGAGCCAATACTTGCATTGTTCCATAAGAAACTATTAGCCGTGGTGTTTGCATTTAAAACAACTGGTAAGCTGCAGAATAAAGTATCGTTACCTAAGTTTGGAGTTGGAGTTGGTTTTACGAAAATTTGTACTGTATCATAGGTCATACAACCAGATGTTAAGCCAGTAATTGTATAAGTTCTTGTACTAGTTACATTGGCTATAGGATTTGAAATATTAGCAGCTGATAATTCAATTGCTGGCGACCAAGTATAAGTTATTGTTGCAGGTTGTTCAAAAGCAATATTTGGTCTTTGATTCATTGACCCAGAAGTAGTTGTTTGCGAACATAATGTTGCGTTAGCATCTGCGTTGTACCATACAGTAGATGAAAATGGTGTGCTAGATTGAGTAACTGAAACGTTATTTGAATAACCAGCAGGTGTATTATTAAAACACGTTTCAACAATTAGATTTGATACACCGTCCCAGACATAAGGAGTAGAAAATGTGTGTGTGTTAGCTCCTAACACTGGAACGTAACTTGCGGATGAGAAATAAGTTGTAAAACCTGTGGTTTGAAAAGCTGTAATATTAGTTAATGTTGTTGTAGCAATGGCAACATTGTAATTAGTTAAAGGGTCCGTTCCGTTTAAGTTAGTTGCATTAAATGCCAATGAATTAATATTACCTGCAACTAAGCCCGCTGCTGTTAATTCAGAGGCTAAGAATAAAAATTGGTGTTTAGCACCTTCATAAAAATTACCATAAGGTGCTGGGTAGCTAGTGGATGTATTTTCTAAAATACCAGTTCCTAATTGTTTAGTAGAACTAAATGCTGCATTTAATTGAACTGGCACTCCTAAGCACACACTATCATTTGGTAGCGCAGAGGTTATAAATATCGGACTTCTTGTAACAGTTAAACTAGTTGTATCATTTAGTACCGACCCATCGCCAACCACAGTGGTATATGCTTTTAATTTATAAGTACCAATGTTTGATAAATTATAAGTTGTGGTCATTGTAAAATCTTGAGAAGCATTACTAGCAATTGTTCCTGAACTTAATGCTAATGTGTATGTTCCAGCATTTGGTCCAGTTGTGTTAACTGTTACAGTAGTTGAGTTTACAGAGAAATCAGCAGTCGCTGATCCGAAATTTTTCACCCTTGCTACAATCGTATCAACTGCGTAACATCTTTTTGAAGTTAATGGATTAATTAATGCGCTAACCCCTAAATCTAAAGGAGAAGGCGATAAGATGGTAATATTATAATCTTCTACTTCTCCCCAAGTTGGGTTAGTACAAGGACCAGGAGCTGTACTTGATTCAGTAGCAATGATACGCATTCTAGTTGTTCCTGGAGTTGCAGTAAATGGAATTGTTATTCCTGTTGGAGCCGAAAGAACGGTTCCCGCTACCGCAAATAATGTATAGGGTGATGTGATGATATTTTCACCTGGATCTGCAAATGAACCATTTTGATTGTAGTCAATCCAAACACCCACAATACCACTATACGAAGATGTGCCACATTGCCCAACAGTAACAGATAATGGGTAATTACTGCCTAAGGTATATACTTGTGGAGTTAACCCTGTATAGTTACTATACATGTTTAAAACAGAGCCTGAACCACCAGTAGTTCCACAAGTGCTAGAATTATTTAAAGTTCCAAAAGTAACATTAAAAATTTCTTCGTCAGATGTTGAAGTGGCTGCCGCAGCGCAATATGTTTGAGAAATAGAATTTTTTGAAGCGAAAAGAACCGCAAAAAATAAAAACAAATGACTGATCTTTCTGTAAATAGTGTGTGTTACTTTTTTGGAAGAATTAAAGTAGTTTTTTTTCATGCTATATAAATTTAGTGACTATGTATTGGAACAAATTAGATACAAAAATATAACATTAATTTATTAAATCCTATCATTTTAGTTAACAAAAAATGGATGTTTGTCGTATAAAAATCCACATTCTTATATTCTTATTTGTATTTTTGTGACATGAATTCTGTTTTTATTTTATTTTTAAATTTAGGTGGCGGTGAGGTTGTTTTAATTCTCCTTGTTATTTTGTTAATGTTTGGAGGTAAAGGAGTCCCAAGTATTGCTAAAGCTCTTGGTAAGGGTATTCGTGAATTTAAAGATGCTGCCAATGGTATTCAAAAGGATGTGATGCAAGGTACTGGCGGTATTACCAATACTATTCAAGAGCATATCCAAGAAGTTAAAAAGGAAGTAGATACACTTTCTGATAATAAATAATTACTTCAATTCGTTAGATGGCTTTGCAATCTGTTTTCAAAAAATACTGGTTCTTGGGAGTTTCATTAGCTGTTTTTATGGCATGCGGGCCAGATCATCAAAATAAAGAAAACGACTCTTTTAACAAACAAAAGGTTAAAGATCAGTTTGTGAAAGCAAATCAGCAAGTGGTTATTAAAGAAAGCGATGAGATGGATTATTATCAAAAATCTCATGAAATGCCTTTTATTAAAACCAATAGCGGTATTCGTTACTATGTTTATAATCCTTCAGTAAAGGGTGATTCTATAAAAACCGACGATATCATAAAAATAAATTACAAAGTATCGTTATTAAATGGTACAGAATGCTATTCATCAAAAACGGATGGCCCAAAAGAATTTGTGGTTGGAATGGAAAATATTGAAGATGGTTTACATAAAGCAGTTTTATATCTAAAATCGGGTGATAAAGCCAAAATATTAATTCCTTCTCATTTAGCCCATGGCTTGTTAGGAGATTCAAAAAAAATACCACCCATGTCTCCAATTATTTATGATATCGAAATTATTTCCGTAAAAAAACAATCCCATAATTAATAAGGAAATGCTTCAAAAAATCGCTATTTGTTGTCTTATATTGTTAGTTTGTTTTGGATGCAATAAACAACCACAAATAGAAGGCTATACAAGGGCAGAAAATGGATTTTACTTTAAATTACTATCGATTGGTGACGGAAATGAGAAACCACAAGTTGATAATGTGGTAGTGTTTGATGCCGAAATGAAAACATTATCCGATTCCATATTTTGGGACACCAAACATGATGCGGCCGATGGACTATACATTACGTTAAATTCTCAATTATTATCAGGCTCTTGTAATCATTACTTTTTAAATATGGTAGAAGGCGATAGTGCCTCTCTTTTAATTAATCCTTCTGTTTTTTTTAGGAATTATTTCGATACGATTGTTCCCGATTTTTGTAAACGAGATTCTTTGGTAAAGCTAAATGTGAAACTCACTCAAATTATATCAAAACAAGAGTATCAAGCACTTAAAAAAAACTCAGAAGCCTATGATGTTGAGGATACAGAGTTGCAGGAACTTCAGCTAATTGACAGTTATTTATTGCAGAATTATAAATATGTAAAAGCTGATGGAAATGGTATTTATACGATTACAAAAACCACAACTAATTTAGAGCCTGTAAGCCAAGGAAAAAAAGTAAAAGTAGCTTATCAAGGTTTCTTTTTGGATGGTAAACCCGTTGATATAAAGGAGCAAACCTTTGAGTACATCTATGGAACTCCAGACCAGTTAATTAAAGGGTTAAATATTGTTATTGGCTCACTAAAAAAAGGGGAAACTACAAAAATAATAGTACCTTCGCGACTGGCTTTTGGCGAATTAGGAAGTAGCAATGGTTCTGTTCCTCCTTATACCTCACTAGTTTATAACATTAAAATAATAGATATAAAATAAACAAAAATGAACAAAATCACTATGCTCTTAGGTTCAGCAGCTTTGCTAGGACTTGTATCATGTAACAAATCTGAATTTGATGGCTTTACAAAAGCTGAAAACGGATTACACTACCAATTTTTTACTCAAGACGAAGCTGGCGTAAAAGCTACGGAAGGAGATGGAGTAAGTTTTAAAGTTGTTTATGCTTTAAAGAAATCACCAACAGATTCTGTGTTATTTGATTCTAGAATGAATTCAGAAGATGGAACAGGAACAGTTCGTTATATTGTTCCTAAGTCGTCTTTTTCAGGAAGCTTAGAAGATGCACTTAAAATGATGGCAAAAAATGATAGTGCTGCTTTTATCATTAGTGCAGATTCATTTTTCTTAAAGACAAACCATATGGAAGCTTTACCTCCTTTTGCTAAGCCAGGTGATAAATTGCTAATTACCATCAAAATGGTAGAGATCAAATCTAAAAAAGAATTAGATGAAAATCAGAAAAAACAAGAAGCGGAAATAGCAGCATTACAAGCAGCTGAAAAACCTAAAATGGATGCTTACTTAGCCGAAAATAAAATAACAACTCCTCCAACAGCTAGTGGAATTGTATTTATCGAAACTCAAAAAGGTAAAGGTGCTGCTCATCCAACAGCTACAGACGAAGTAACGGTGCATTATACTGGTACTTTATTAGATGGAACAAAGTTTGATAGTTCTGTGGACAGAGGCGAGCCTGCTAAATTTCCTTTAAATCAAGTTATCCCAGGTTGGACAGAAGCTATACAATTAATGACAAAAGGTAGTAAAGCTAAAATCATTATCCCATCTAGTTTAGGCTACGGACCAAGAGGTGCTGGAGCTCAAATCCCTCCATTTTCTACTTTAATTTTTGAAGTAGAGTTAATTGATTTTAAAGCAGGTGCAGCTCAGCCGGGTATGTAATCTTTAATTTAATTTAAAATAAATAAAATGAAAAAAATAATTTTAGCCTCTTTGTTTGCACTTGTATCCTTAGGATTAGTAGCAAACCCAGATAAACCTAAAAAACCTAAAAAAGCAAAACTAAGTAAAATGGATCAAGAATTTTTAAGTAAACAACCAGATGGCATGTATGCCAAATTTGAAACCGCTAAAGGAGATATTTACTGCGCTTTAGAATTTAAAAAAACACCAATGACTGTAGCTAACTTTGTTGGCTTAGCAGAAGGTGCTATTAAAAATACTGCTAAAGCAGATGGTGTACCTTATTATGATAGTTTGAAATTTCACCGTGTGATTCCTAATTTCATGATTCAAGGTGGTTGCCCGCTTGGAACAGGAACTGGAGATCCAGGATATAAATTTGGAGATGAGATTGACGAAACATTACAGCACACAGGCCCTGGTATTTTGTCGATGGCAAACGCTGGTCCTGGAACGAATGGTTCTCAATTCTTTATTACTCACGTAAAAACCGATTGGTTAAATGGTAAGCATACGGTGTTTGGTCATGTAATTCAAGGACAGAATGTTGTTGATTCCATTAAGGGAAATGATGTATTAAAACGCTTAGTGATTTTACGTAAAGGAAAAGAAGCAGAAGCATTTGATGCCGCTAAAACATTTGAATTTGAGAAAACAAATTACGCTGCTAAAGCAGAAGCTAAAGCGAAAGCAGAGCAAGAAAAAATGGATAAAACATTAAACGAAACTTACGGTTCTGCTAAAACAACAGCAAGTGGTTTACGTTATATTATTGAAAAGGAGGGCGAAGGTGAAGCTCCAAAAGCTACTAGTAGTGTAACGGTTCATTATTCTGGATATTTATTAAACGGTAACAAGTTTGATAGTTCTGTAGATAGAGGTCAGCCAGCTACGTTTGGCTTAAATCAAGTTATTCCAGGTTGGACAGAAGGTTTACAATTGTTAAAACCAGGTGGAAAAGCTAAATTAATTATCCCAGCTAACTTAGGTTATGGAGCAAATGGTTACCCACCAGTAATCCCACCAAACTCTTGGTTAGTGTTTGATGTAGAATTAATTAAAGTAAACTAAGATTTAGATAAAGTATTTTAAAAAAGCTTCGCAGAAATGCGGAGCTTTTTTTATGGAATACTGTTCTGAAAATAATAGCCACATAGAATCATAGAAAAGGTAGAACAGGGACAGGATGAGATAGAGAAATAAATTTCTTTCACATAGCTTACTATGTATATGCGTAGCTT
>ERZ724508.441-NODE-441-length-29779-cov-5.799287_pt1 | contig 29779 bp, 39 predicted proteins | sample MGYA00376041_ERZ724508 | MGnify/ENA primary metagenome ERZ724508 (study PRJEB28724, sample SAMN07190887) | wastewater metagenome | isolation source: effluent of sewage treatment plant in Hong Hong | place: USA: Christiansburg, Virginia | collected 2016-03-01 ...
CTGATGAAGAAAGCGATAATAAGTCATCCAACTCCACTGATAAATAATCTTCTGGCTCCGAGTCAGGCCAATCAAAATCTTCAAACGGCAGTAAGATGGAGGTTGAAGACGAACAAGGGTCCAGCAGTAGGGGCCGTTCAGCCTCCAACAAGCGTTCAACTGGAAAAGGAAATCGCTCAAACAGCAATGACAAGTCCAGTTCTAACCGTCGGGACGATTCCCGTGCTCGACGACGAGCCAAGTGATAATCGTCACAATTTAGACGAGATGGAAAATCTATTTGACCATATTCTAAACAATTTGATTTTGAATTATGAGAAGTTACGGTAAGAGGAGTGGTTCGGTCGGATTGAAATCGGCTGAGTCACGCACTTTTAGCTAAGATTACGGACCTGAACTGGCAGGGTTCCACCTCAGATGGTTAAGCGACCTAACCCGTAAATAAACTCCTAGGGGATGGCGAAACCCTGTCCAGTTGCAAGCAGCTGTGCCTTAGAAATCCAAGGGATTGAAGAAGAGGCAGTTCAGCTGTAACATCTTAACATGCAAAAAGACGAAACAATCAACCTCTCGAAAACATCATCCTTTTCGACAGTTCGATCCTCACAACGAATATCTGCTCCCTTTTGAACATCGTGACAAGCGAAGACCAGCGAAAAAGATCGAGACAAATCCCCACCCGCTGCTTACGAAAAAAGCTTATCCAAAGAGACAGTCGAATGGCCAATCGAGCACCCGCAGCAAACAAATCCATGCGGCGGCTAGCACGGGTTATCTTTAGAAAATCGACAAGCTAATTGAGACAGATCGGCAGAAGGAATTGCTTCGACAGCAGGAGATTAGTAACGTTGATGACCGTCACGCAATACGCCTGTAGCGGTTGCACGACATCTAACGGGCTCAAACCCTGGTGCAAATTGAATCCCTTAAAATGTACAAAAGTGGTCTATAAAGGCGATTCAATCTTTCGGAGCGCCGCTTGTGGTTGAACTGACGAGCGTCCCAGGGGTGCTGATCTAATCATCCTCTCTCCATTACCAAACCAACTATTAACCTAATTATCTCAGCAATCGATTATGCAGGAAATGGATTCCACTGAGATAGCCTTCGTGTTGATAGTAACGGTGCTGGGGCTTTGTGCACTTGGACTGCTACTCTGGAAGCTATTCCGTCGACTGAATCAAGCAAGTCAGATTCTACTCTAGACCTCGCAGATCCTGCCGAAGGATGGAGCTGAAAGCGTATCGACAAAAGTGGAAAGCGAGGATGCTATTAAGACAAACCGTGATCTACAGTCACCAGCAGATGGAGAAGTATTAGAGGATGAACCGCAACCAAACCAGGAGGACTTCATTAAGAATGTGTTCGCTTTAGAAGCTGGCAGCAAGGTCTCCAGAAGGCGCAAGGTGAACCGACTAGTTACTCCTCAATGATAGTGTTTGGCTTCGGCGAATCAACTAACAACCTCAAGCCACAATCAGCACCACGTACCATCATAACCTCAGCAGTTTTTCAGATGTGAGCGGCTCGAAGTATTTGTCAACCTCCTCTGGTCGAACGGCCAGGATGTTGGGATGGGACCAGGTTGGCTTTGATCCTTTGTCAACTAGTGTGCATCGAACCCCTTCGAAGAAGTCCTTTCCAGCCATGAAGTGCTGGCTTATCGAATAGTCGGTAATGAAGCAGTCCTTTGCAGTCTTTCGCTTCGATTCCTCGATGGAGCGGAAGGTCACGTGAACTGATAAAGGGCATTGACCTTCGATAGCTTCTCTGATCTTGGCATAGAACGGAGTCTTATTTTGTTTGAGCTTCTCAAAGATTTCCTCGACGCTTTGACTGTTGAAGATATAGCGGATATCGTCTTCGTGCTCAATCACTCGGTTGACCGGCGGTTGGTTATATCGCAACAGAATTTCATCTATCGTTTCCTTTGGCTCACGACTGTGGGCAAGCTCTCTTTTCAGATCGCTGTAGACCTGAGGAAGGCGTTCTCTCGGGATAAAATAGTTTGCAATGCCAGCTTTATATACCTCTTCTCCCTTCAGTCTCATTCCAGTGAGGCCAAGATAGTAGCCAATATTGTTGCGCAGCCGCGACAAGAAGTAACCCCCACAAACATCAGTAAAGAATCCAATTTTCGTCTCGGGCATCGCAAACAGGGTATTCTCTGTCGCGATGCGGAAAGGTGAGAAGACACTGATGCCAACTCCGCCTCCCATAACTATTCCATCCCAATTGGAGATCTGCAGCGAGTTTAGCTGAGTCATCGCATAGTCCAACGTGAACTCCTCCCTGAAAAAATCGGCTAAAATCTTTGGGTTGGATTATCGGCCCTAATAAAGGGATTTAACATCGCCTCCTGCGCAGAATGCCTTGCCTCCTGCACCCTCAATCCAAAACGCTTTGGTTTTATTGAGGGTAGAGAGCTCTGCAGATAACTCTCTAATCATTTGAAGGTTCAGGGAGTTTAATACCTTCGGGTTGTTAAGAACCACCTTGGTGAAGCCTTTGAAGTGTTCAACATTCACTAGCTTGTCTGCCTCCTTACCTATGACTTGCTTGGCGAGGGTGCTCAACCGATAGCTTGCACGATACATTCTAAACTAATACGCATGCACCTAAATTGATACGCAGCTTATACACCCAATGACGTCTTTGTTAATGCTCCCGTTATGGCGAATATCCACCTCTCAGGGCTTGAGGAATTCAATCAGGACTGCTGTCATGTTGTCGCATCCAAGTTCTTCCATGGTGTTCTTGGCGAGCAGCCCGTCGAGAAGGTCCTCCATGAGCTTGGCTGGGTTCTTCTGATGCTTGCGCTTCTCCACCAGCTCGGTGATCAACAGTTGGCTATCGTTTACATATCGTTCCCAAATGCCATCGCATCCCATAATGATGAACTAGTCATCGGGATGGCGCGGCACCTTCTTCACGTCCGGATGGCACGTGATCATCTGCTACTTGTAGGAAAGGCTGTTGTTGCACTTGTACTCGAAGTCGCCTTCATTAAAAGTGAAAGATACCGATGGCGCGAGTCAGGTTTAACCCACCGTTGACCCTACCGTTCATGATGACACCTCCTGCCCGTTCGATTCGTGTCTTCTCAATGTTGCATTCGGGCTTATGGTCCTCTGAAAGGGTGACCAACTTTCCACCTCGGCTCAGGGCACATCGTGAGTCTCCGGAATTGGCAACATAGTAGTTTTCATCATCGAAGACCAGCACATTCGCGGTGCAGCCAGCGTTGTTGCCTTCTCCTTGGTATTTCCTGCGTATTTCGTTCAGTTCGTTGACGCCCTCGGGGGTCTGCAGCATCTCATCCATGCGGCAGAAGGTTTGCTCGAGTGCTGCCTCAATGTTACCCTTTTGGAAGTCTTCGTTGTGAGTGAGTTCTGTCACGAAGTGCGCTTCCACGTACTTAGACACTTCCGTTCCTGGACATAAGCTAGGCCGGTACCTCCGTGTCCGTCGAACACTCCGAAGACGCAGTAGTTCTTGCTTCCGACCTTGATCTGTAGCTCCGTAATCTTGCTGTCTTCCATGTTCTTGCGCCAGCCTTGCATTTCAGTGCTGGTGTAGCGCACAGTAGCACTAGCGTCCGTCTTGGTATCCTTGTTGGTCTTAGGCTAGGAAAGGTAGACGCCCATCGCAATCAAATTTAATTGTTGATTCGGGTCGCCATATCACGCTATATACCATCAAAGCTGGTCCGCTCGGGAGAAATCCGGATACCCGAGCCACGAACCACTTGTGTTCGCCGTTTCACGATCAGAGCAACCCCAATAGGAAATAGGTCTGTGCAACAAATCAATAGAAATAGCTGGACACTGCGTTAAAGACCATTTCCATTGGTTGAGAACGATGTTTGAATTGACGCTACACCAACTCTCGTTCTTTCTATTTGTTCTTCTCTCGCTTTGACTACCTTTTGCGACGGCTAAGGGTAAGTTCGTATTCCTCTGACACTTTCAGCAACTCGACTGGTATCATCACATCATCGCACAAAGCCTTGGTTAAGCCAGATGACGATGTGGCAGCCGTTTGTGCTGTCTTTTAGGCGGGAAATGTTATTAATTTGCTGGGTTGTTACTCCGCTTATTCTGCTGGCTTGACCTACTACACGACCTAGTCGGAGGCTGGTTACTTTGGTTTTGCTGATGGGCTTTCGGAAGTTTCTGGTTCCTCCTCAATGCACTTATTCATGAAGCTGAACACTCCAATGAACCCTTGAAGTTCGGGATATTCCACTTTCTTCTCACCCCTTTCATCTGACTCTTCGCAAATATCGTTGCTGCTCTCTTCCGAAGAGCTCTAGTCTCTGCCCATTTCGTTGGACTTCATGCTCAACCAAACAATTTAAATCAATACAATAGAATTATTAAACCATGGACAGTCACTCGAAGGCGCTGAATCTCTTTCTTGGAATGATCTTTTGAGTTCGGTAAAACCGGAGCTGGTCCTATTCAGCAGCATCAGCGACATCCGAGTCCTGCTCTTCGCAGTTCTACAGAAGATTATCATCCTCACGTAACCGGAATGTCTCCGCCATGGTCGATCGGAAGCCATTTGTGAGTTTGAGATCAGCAGTGGTAGTCCTTTCCGTTGCCCTTCCTTGAGACGGACGACTCGTTTGCACTCTTCGAGTCAACTTCAGACTGAGCTCACGCTTCTCGAAGTTGTTTATGGCGAACTGCATAGAGTTCTATCTCGACGCCTGCGCCTCCTTCGTTTGTACTTCGCTGGCAAATCGATTACGGTTCCTTCTAATTCGCATTTTTTCGCCCATGAGTAATGGAATGGTTTCGAAGTACTTACGATCGACCGGTTTCTGCAGGACTAGTGTTTGCTGAAACTCTACGCTGTTGGGAGACTTCCTCAGGTTTTTAATTCGTAGTGCTCGGTCTTTATTCGACAGTCCGCGGGAAGTTTCAGTTCTTTCGTAGCCCATGAGCTTGTGCACCTTCGACATCCATCCGTTCTTGTCCATATATTCAGAGAGCAGAGCCTTCTTCCGATGAAACACCAAGGGATCGCCTTCCAAAGCTTTGGACATTTACACAGTAAATGCTGTCGGTTTATCGTGATGGTCGATTGTGAAAAATTTTCTCTGGCTGAATGGCTCGGAAGCTGCTTGGTCCTCGTAGTTGTAGCCCAGTGGGTTGGTGAGTGTATGTAGCTGTTGAAATTCTGTTGGGGCTTCCTTACTAACTCCGATTGTTTGCTCTGGGAAGCATCGCTTCTCAATCCGGTTCTTGCGTTACCGGCTTCGTTTTAGGAACTTCAGTAGGTTGGTGCTGCCCTCGTCAACTTGCAGAGTTGCCATCAACCAATAAAATTATACACTTAGGCTGTGAAATTATAGCAAGCATGAAGATATTCGGGCCCTAGTCACTACAATCGTTCGACCGGGCAACTGGAAGGGTCTCCGACAGATCAAAGAGAGTTCATATGGAGGGTATGAAGAACCCATTTGTCAAGCGAGCTGGTCTTTTCGGGCGATGGGTATTAAAGCCTGCTTTGGTCGTTGCTCTGGCTACACTGGGACTTCACGAATACAACAAATCTGTTGAGAGGGAGTGGATTAACCCAACATTCAACCTCTACGAATAAAAGCAACGAATCCTTTGGCAAACGCGATATCTAATCCTGTAAATGGCGAGATCGATTTACTTCGGCAGTAAGAATGACCCTGCAGCGTCTAACCTATCTCATGTGGACCCCGTGAAGTTCTACGTTGATAGGGTCCAAGTATTAGCCGGCAGATCACTCATTCCTATGAACAGCTCAGAAAAGATTCTGTATGAGTCAAAGAAAACGAAGATGTCAATGCCAATGTTTGAGTGGCAAACTACCAACCACCGGCGGATGATTCAATCCAACGGCGATCTCGTGGAAGTGGACGTCACATACCCTATAAAGCTGTTTGGCCTTAAATTATTCGATCGTGAACGAGTGAAGGTTCTGAAGAAGTACCGCCCACTTACGAATAAGAAAACCATCTTCGGCATCGAACTCTATGACCTTGGTGATGTGGATCTGTAGCCTGACATTGCCTAGCTGGAAACGTATGCGAGGCTGTTGGGCCTACCACCAACAACCGAAGATGTGAAGAAGCGAGCAAAATCACTTGAGAGTGGGTTTAAAATAATACGCGACTTCTTCACGGAATTGGAGAAATGATTGTGCATTGCTGAGTACCCTTCCGAACTGGATTCAATAAAATCATGCGCCATCCCCAATAAATTTTATACGACTGCAAACAATAATTTAAACCCCTGGGATTATTAAAATTATTCTCATGGCTAGCTATCCCTCTGCTGTCCAATCACCCCTCTTGGAGGAAGCACGCAACTGTTACATCAACCGACGCAAACACTCCAAGCGAATTAAGAAGCTAACTCGCAAGGTTGCAAAGTAGGAGCCTGCTAGACTTAACCTCCGTAGGATCAAGAGCGCACCTGACGGGCAGCAACCAGAAGTGCTAAAGGTGCTAGCCAACAGGGAAATCCCCCAGTTTCTGATGGACCTTGTCCTGAGGAAGAGGATTTTTAATATTGGATCTATTAAGAAAATGGCGATAAGTCTCACAGGTGATGCAGTTCCATTCCCATCTCTGAGCTTCATGGCGGAACACTGTCGTAAACAGGAGGAAGAGTTGAAACAAATTGTTGCAGAGAACAAACATCGCTTCGAGGAGAGTCGCCGACAAGCTGAATCATTGACTCTCCGTCGCAGAGCCACTGTGGCCGTCGTCCAGGAGCAGGACGCTCATTCCTCAACGATGAGCTTGGACAGTGCATAGGACAACTCCCAAATCCTTCCTGACTACCAAAGCCACAGCCCAGACGATGACTTCCACACTCAGCAACCAAACATGCTGGACTTCAACGAGCCTTTGGATGCCTTGGAGAGCACCCACCACCAGAGCATCTTCATGACAATGTTCTGAACTTATAATTAATTCAGAAACAGTTCAACAACAACGCCGCGCCGCCCAACCCGTGATGTTAAGAATTCGTCCGTGTTTATGATGACGTGACTAATACGAAATTCTGAGCGGTAGCACGGCGCGGTACCACCCTACGTCAACACAAGAAAGGTATGAGTTGTCACGAAGGATGGCTTCGTTACCTTTGGCAAAAATTCTGCATGTCCTCGATGTTGACATCCACTCTCTACTCTAGAAAACGGTCGAAGTCGGCTTGCTTGTTTGCCTCCAGTTTGGAGATATGTCCGCACATCTATTCGTTGTGCCGCCGAAATTCGAATTGCTCTTTCTCCACCTCGTCGATGAACTCAACGATCCGGCGGAGGATGTTCCCCTTGATCAGCGGTTTCTTGAAGCTATAGTCCTGGTGAAGTTGCTTCATATCGGTGAACGTCTTCGACTGGAGATCACGATGATGACGAAAATGCGGTTCGGTGCCTCTTGGCTTCCTTTGCAAATGTACAGCGGCCTTGCTATGATGAGGTAATACTTTAGTTGCGTGTGGTCGACGCCCTTCTGCATTTCTTTGGGTATTTTCTCTGGTACATATTGTGCTGAGAGGCTGTCGGTTGGACAGCTTAAATTTCTTGAGCGAGTTATCCACATCCTTGAATCGGAAGTAATTCTTGGGAGCATGTATCCTGTACTTCCCGTCGAGCAATGGTTTCTCTCTTTGAGGTTGACTGTTAGTGGAGTGCTGCACATGCTTCTTTCGATCCTTCCACTTGGCCATGTGCATAGACTCAAGCATGTGGTGCAGCTTATTTTGCATATCTTCGGTTTTCTGCTTAAACTTCCGGTAATAGTCCGAATCAATATGGGGTTGGTGTTGTTTGCTCGGGTGAAATGACGATGAACTTTCCTTCGGAGGTTGACGAAGATTATTACTGTCAGGGCTGGTCGGCAGCCTCTTCATGGTTTCCTACTACTCCATCAAACGGCAATACATCGCTGCTTGGAAAGCATCTATGGGGTAACTCTCATCCAACTGTCGGCGGTTGAAGCGACTTAGCTGACCAAGCTACTCAACCAACTCGTTGAGCTGAAATGTTTCTTTCCTAGCATAACTGTCCTGCTGTGAGGCGATCTGTCGATTGGCGCGTTCTATTAGTTTCAGATAAGGTGAGAGCTAGTTAATGTCCGCTATCAACCTTTCGCTGGTACGGGTGGGTTTATGATCGGCATTTTATGCTGGTTGTTCCACTACTGACTCTTCCGCTTCGAGTTCTATTCGCTCCATCTCCTTCACCAGAGATTTCACATCCACGAAAGTGTCCAGGCACTTGAACCCATCCATGATGCGGTTAAAGCGTGTCTCGTGGTTAACTTACATGAGTTTTCGCTTTTAGAGGTGACTCTGCATCGAACTTCTCTGCTCAAGGATGTCGGCTGGTTGTTCTGAGTGAGGCTTCGATCCTACGAACTTTGAAAGTTCCTGCAGATAGGCACGCCCCTCCAAGGTCAATGTCTTTTGTTATCGGCAGGAGGTGGTTTGGCGAACAACTGCTCTACGGGTCTACTACTACATTGTTCACCGAAGGAATTACACGTTTGTTCCATATGATCATGACTAGCTGGAGTCACTGCGTCTCCTATCTTTTTTCTTCTTGTGGCTCTTCTTCGGGGAGGAACGAGGTGCACGGCGTGGCGGCATGTAGCTCCCTTCCAAATCTTAGTCCTTAATCTCGCCTTATTACTCGTTGTCGAAAGATGGACGGTTTTTGACGGGCGGTGGTGGAGAGGGTTTATCGGGAGTTGCCCTCGTAGGAGCCTCTTTTGTGTCCTGCCTATTTGGCCTTTTGACTGGTTTGTCCAGAGATTAGCTGGAATCGCTACTCTTACGTCGTTTTTTCTTCTTTTTCCTCTCCCCATCTGAGGAATCTGAGTCGCTCCTCGACTTTGAATCGGACGGTGATCTGTTTTTCTTTTTCTTCCTGTCGCCGTCAAGATCGTTGATGAATTGATCGAAGTACTTGGCTATGGTCTATTCGGGTATTGGTCTGTCGAGGTGATAACTATTAAGTTCCTCCTGAATCCTGGGGAGGAAATCCGATAACTGCGAGCGAGATTTTAAGTCACTGAAGCCTTTGAGTTTGAGTACTTTAAATACCAGCTTTTTGTCTTTCTTTCCCCGCTTGTTGCCATCTTTGTTCTTAGCACGAATCTTATTGCGGAAGTAGGTGTAGAAGTAGTCTCGCAGCACTGGCTTGAGCGTCCAGTACAGATCGAGGTCTTTGAGCTTCTACTCGAATGTCTACTGTGTAGTCTCAGCGACCATCCTAAAGCTCGCTGATTTGAAATGCTGCTTAATTTGCGTCTTGAATTGTTTGTGGTACTCACGAATTCCATCCATGAGATCCTCAAAGAGCTCATGAGCAGAAGACCCATACTGGTTGGGATCCATCATCTCAATCAAGGCTTTTTCATCCTTGTTTTCCTTCAAGAACTTAATCCACCGAGACTTATGGTTGATCTGCCCTGCTTTCATCCGCTTTAGGAGCAGTTACCTGAAGTTATCTCTGTTCTTGCGTTATCGAATCTGCTTTTCCCTGTGCTGTTATTAGTCCCATTTCTTCTCTTGCTCCAGAATGTACTATGTGAACTTGGTAAGTCGATCGTAGTTATGCAGCCCCTTAAAATACTCATTTTGAGCATACTGCTGTCTAAACTCGTCCCACTTCATGCGGTGACTTACGTTGTCCTCCTCCATAACCCTGCGCAGCCCATCCATGCATTCCTTCTTCTTGATCTTGGCTTCTTCCTTTTCCTTGTTTAACAACTCATCCATGTACATCTGGTAAACATTTTCCCGTTCCACTTCGTCCAGTGCCCTCCATCTTGGATCTGGTGCGAACTCGCTGATCATCTTGTGCATCTTGCAGTCGCTATTCAGCGTTTTATGCTCCATAAGCATCTTCAGGAAGTTGGTTTTGTGATTCTAGAGTTTCTGCCGCTTCTGATTATCCTCCTGCTTCTTCAGCTCATCAATATAGTCTTGGAACACGTTCTTCTTTTCACTAGTCTTCAACACTCGCCAACGCTCATCCTAACCGCAAAGATTCTGACAAGCGTCCCATTTGGTGTTAACATTTACGTTCTTCTCCCGAAGCAAAGCCACAAACTTCTTTTTCTGCTCATCAGTAACGCTAAGTAGTTCGTCGATGTCGTTGTCTTTCTTGTTCAGGCGCTAGAGTCTGCGAGCCTCTTCCATCTTGTGGCGCCATTACTTCACCTCGTTTGGTAGGTGCCTAAACAATTAAACGAGTTGGATACCACACGGATTTGTGAGTTTCGGAGTTGTAGTAGAACTTCTTGCCGTCAGCATTCTTGTATTCCTTCCACTGAGGATGTTCGAGCGTCTCTTCAGTAGTCTTGAAGCACTCGGGCATCTCATACTGACTCTTTTTGGTAGCCCTGTTGTAGTAGTACGTCAAACTGCGTTAGACTTTGAGATTACCCTTTGACAGAGCGATGGATCGTCCACACCTTCCGCTCTTCCTCAAGCGTGATGGGGTTCCTTTCCATATTAAAAATTATAAACGAGAAGGGCGCTTGGCCTTGTCAGCATTGCCGTGGAAATATTGAAGTTAAATTGCCTTGCCGCTCCAGACAGCATAATTTTTATTATGAAAAAAGACAAGACCAGTATGAGTACAGCTGTGCTTCACATGCTGAAAATGCAGATTAAGGCCGAAGCCAACCAACTACGAGAGATAAAGCAACCCTCGTTTACAGTAAAGACCCCCACCCAGAAACGTCACTTCCAACAGCAACATGTGGAAACACTACCCGCATAGACGCTTACTCCGAGTTCGAGCAAGAAACACTTCTTAGGATTGTCCTTTACAGAGAGTCCGCATCATGTTCCGAAGCAGCGTAAACACTTCGAGCATCAGTATCGCGATCAGTTCGTGCTGGGGGATTGCGAACCTGTTGTGAACAAAATTCATCCATTAATAAGGACCAGCAAAGCAGGCCAAACACGCATTCAAATCGACCTAAGTGAGGAAAAACCGAGAAAGGAGAACGCGAAAAGCCCCTTAGAAGGCGGCCAGAAATCAACGATGGAAAAGTTTTTCCGAAAGCGTGCGAAGTGAACCTGATTGGTTACATGACTCTTTTACCTAACCGAAGTGGTGGTCATTTAAGATCAGTTAAAGGAGTTATGCGGTAGTTCCTCCCACTCTGTAAAAGTGTCTTCTGATATTCCAGGTGAGTTGGCATTTGACTGGAGATACGCGAACGAAGGGCCATCGCGACTGCATCATCGAATTTGTCTTTTTTTAATGGCTGGCTCTGCAGAAAACTGCCAATATTCTAATCACTTGCGTAGTTGCGACGTTTGAACATGAAGGCTTCGATGTGTTCTCGTTTGCCTTACCTCATTTTCGTGCATTTAGACTGCACTTTCGATCTCATTAGCTCTTCTTCCTCGGAAAGCTTGATGTGCTTCTTGCCGAGCTTCAGTTTGATTTGTTTTCCGTTGTAACCATACGCAAATGAACCAGCTTTCATTACGAATTTCGTTCGGGTCTATTCGATTCTCTAGGCTTTTTCATGTTTTGATTGTGCTTGTTTGTCCCTTCGCTCTCTTAACCGACGATACTAGCTGATGAGTTTATCGTCTTATTTGGGCTACGTCGTTAACTACACTAACTATCTGGTGCAATGTTGTGTTACAACGTCTTTAAGAATCTGCAAGGGAAGAGGCGGGTGTTGAACTGGGTAAGGCTGATGGCACACTTTCTTCCTAAATTAGGTGAGGCTCTTCGATTTTTCTATGGAAAAGCCGTCTAGCTATTTCTTCTGAACTCCTGCTTCAGACAATTTGGATGCCTCTTCGTCATGACTTGTTGTAAATGGTTCAGGATCTCCTGCTTTGAGAATATCCGAGACGTCCGGTTCGAGGGTTTGTTGCATTGAGCAAACATCCACCCAACGAATCGCAAGGTTCACCACATTCTTTCGCTATACGAGCCGTCTCGCTTGCTCAATTTTTTTCCAAGAACGGTCAATGATGAGTTCGATAAGCATCCTGGCATCGGTAGTATTCCTTTCAAGAGTCTTAGAGTTTTCGTCGATCCAACTTCCACTTTGGTGCTTCACTGCTAAGTAAATTGTCATGGGTTTGGATCTCCTTCGGCCCTCTCCTCTATCAAACCGAGCCTCATGCAGTAGCTTTTCCGTTCTCATTCTCTCACGCACAGCTTATATAACATTTCCACTCCCAATGAAAACCAATTAGCATCGTTACGAGAACATCACGGGCAAGTCGGAGAATGAGGGGTGCTACTCAGGAATGCTCGATTGCTGCGGTGGGTGTGTCAGCTGCGTTAAAACCTGGCTACCTTGTATCGGTTGTTTGCTGTGCTGCTGGAGCAGTCCCTTCCAATTTGTCAATCAAGGCTTCAAGGGTATCGTAACACACTTCAAACGATACGACCGCACTGTAGATCCTGGCCTGTGCTATGTGAACCCTATGACCGAGGAGCTTATTCAGGTGGATACCCGCATCAATGTGATCGACCTGGACCGACAAATGATCCTGACAAAGGACAACATCAACATAAACGTAGATGCATGTGTATACTACACCATCACCGAGCCTTGCTATGCAATCTACCGGTTAGAAAACATGCGACAGGCGGTCAGCCAAATGACATACTCAATCCTCAAGAACACTGCTGGTATCTTCACATTCCAGGAACTCCTTTAAAAGAGGAACGACATAGCTAATGACATCGAAACGCAAATTGAGCCACAGATTCGGAGCTGGGGCATACGGGTCAATGAAATCTACTTCAAAGGTAAGCAGACGGCGTAAGCATAGACTTCGAAATCAGTTCTGATCTGGAAAATGAGCTGAACTCTGCTCCGAGGGCCCGACGTGTTGGGCAAAGCAGCATACTTTCTGCACAAGCAGATGTGCAAATTGCAAAGATGTTGGCAGACCGTTCGAAAGTTCTGGATTCAAGCACAGCAATGCAAATACGATATCTTGAGACGCTAAAGGGGCTATCAGCCAAGTAGCATTGCAAGGTGATTTATACACCAGGTCATCATTGATTTTATTCGATCAACGGCGCGGCGGTGGTGGCGGAGCTCGGCGGGCTGGTGGTGGAACCACTGGGGCTTGCTGTTGCTGGGGTGGTAGATTAGGTTGGGGTTGTTGGTAAACTGGCAGATGCTGTTGGGGCTGTACTTGTGCCTCGGGTTCATGAACTTCTTGCTGTTGAGCTCTAGAACGGTTAACTGATGGTGGTGGGGGTGGCACAGATTTGACCGGAGGAGGTGGACGATTATCTCTTGTAGGTGGTTGGCTGGTGTTTTCGTATCCGGAAGGAATACTTTTTTAGATTTGCGTATTAGTAGGATGAACTGGAGGAGGTGGTGGCGGTGGTACGACAACCTTCGGAGGGGGAGGTGGTGGATTCACTCTTTGTATTGGTTGTGAAGGAAACACAGGGGTCTTCGCTGGAGGGGGTGGATAGGTTGTTTGCTGCTGTTGATATTCGTTCATCTGCTGAATTGGAGTTTGTGGTTGTGTGTATTCCTGAGCTGGCGGAGGTGGAGCTTTCGTCGGTTTAGGTGGGGGTGGAGGCGGAGTGTTTCTTGATTGCGATGGTGTTGGTTTCGGAGGGGCTGGGGGTTAATAAGTTTCTTCTGGTTTAACAGCTTGTTGTTGCTGCTGTTTCTGTTGATTGGGATTAAATCCACCTGGAGCCGGTCTTGGTGGAGGTGGAACTTTACCTACAACAGGCGTTGGCACATGAGAGGATCCACCTCCGTACGGACCAGGCCCAGGCGGGCGTGGCTGTTGAGGACCTATTATCGTTCCAACTCGCTCTGGTTAAGGTTTTGGTGGTTGCTGTCTTTGCTTCTGCATAACTGGAACATTGATGGGTTTGAAGGGATTTCTCTGTTTATCTTTGAGCTCTTTGCAGGAATGAGCAATGAGGCATTTTAAGTATTCAACCTTTTCGTGGTTGCTGCATGCACTAGCAAGTAGGTTGTAGGCCAGTAGTGGCTAACCTTCATCAAAACAAAGCACACTCGCTTCGAGCACAATGCGATCGAGTTGCTGGGAGGGTTGCACCTCCTTGGTGATCACACTCTTGACTACCAGCAGCTTCTCGACCACCTTCAAGAGGACCTGCTTACGTTGGACTGATCTCGGCTGAAGCTCCGCGAGCTGCTTACCCAGTAATACAAGCACCTCATTAAAGTCTTCTGCAAGGGTCAGGCAAACCAGAGCCTTTTCCACACTATTTTGTTCCTGCAGCAACCTCCCTGCAAGCAGCTTGAGCAAATGCCCACGTTGATCTCTGACCAGAGAATAGATAAAGGCAATGCATTCCTTCCAGTTGGCAAGCTGGTACTTTTTGATCAGCTCGTCCGATTCCTTATCTGCGATGTGTTTGAGGATGTTCGTGATGAAGTTGTCGGTAGTCTCAGTGAAGAAGCTTTTCAGTGTTGATTTGAACACATCCTGGCCCTGGCTGTAAGCAATGATCAAGGCTTCTGCTGTACGACCGCATTTTAATGCAGCATCGATAGCTCCACCATAGTTACCAATTAGGAGGTTCTGCTTGATAAGTCGTTCCCGACCAAGGTCCCAGTTAAAGTTTCGAGGCACCATGTCGTAGTTGACATTTTCTGCGAGAGTGTCATCCTACTCCTACTTGGGCTGGGGTTGGCTACCGCTCTGAAGGGTCTTGAAGAAGTCGAAGGCAGCCTGCCCCTGAACTGGAATGAAATTGACAGTTGGTTTGGACAGTTTTTCTGAGCCTCGTTTGGTGGGGTGTTCTTCAGAATGCTTCTTGCCAGTATATTGTTCAACCTCCTTAATGATCTTGTCACGGTTAAATCCCAAGAATTAGTAGATATCGCTTTCAGTGAAGGTTCCGGCCATGAGCTCAGCTAGCCGCCAGAATTCTAAATCCTCTTTTTGGCTTAGACGCTGTTCGATGTGGCCTTGGTAGTTCTGATCCTTGAGGAGTGTATTCAGGGAATGCAGTCGCTCGCCAAGTCCTTCTGTTTTATGCGTCAGTTGGTACTCAGTGAGCACATTCCCATCACGCTCGTTATAGCTGATCAGCTGGTTGCTTGGGCCAATGCTTGTCCCTACAGGAACCTTGTACCATTTGGGTACATAACTGTACAGGCTGTTTTCGTTCATGGAATAGATCTGCACCTTGGAAGGTGTAGTTACCGAGAAAATCGATGGTAACTTCTTAGACCACTTTACATCAACAACTGGCTCCTTCAGCTGCACCTCAGTGACTATTTGCTGGTCGCGTACATAGTTCCAGCAGATAATCTTGTTATCTCTCCCGCTTGTTAGGATCAGTTCGGGATCGGAATCGCACCAGTCCATGCAATTCAGACCTTTAGTATGTCCCTTGTCAATCACCACAATGGGGCCCTTCTGGTTTCTGAGATCCCAAATTTGAAGTTCGCACTTGTTCTCATCGTCAAGGGTCACTGCGATTTGAGTGGAAATGCTCTTGCTCCAACTTATCGACACGTTCCTGCTTCCAGTGGACTGGGAATTGTCTCGGAACTGGAAGATCGAGCTGGTTGTTTTGATGTCCCACAAAGCAATCAACCCGTTTTCGCTTGCAGAAGCCATGATGTGGGGGACCTCCTTGTTCCAAGTGACTGCTGTCACGTACGAATTCACATGTGGGTTCTTGTGACCTGGCTTAATGTACAGTTCGTTATCCTCGCCGAAGCCCTTACCGACATCCATGATAATGACTTCGCTACAGCCATATCCCAGCAAGTTGGGCTTAAGACTATTCCACTCAGCACACATAATTGGGTAGTCGATGACGGGATCTTCTTCTTGGTAGACCAGTCCCAGCGGAACATCAGTTTCCTGCCGATTCTTTTGGAAGAGGTCCTTGGCATTCCATATGGTGACTGCACCATCCTCCATACCACCAAAGATCAGCCCATAAGGATAGATATTTTCCTTCTCTCCAAAGCAGTCCCAGGCGAGCGAACGGAACGGTTTCTCGCAGCTAGTACTCCCCACAATGGGAAGTTCCTTCGACTTCTCCACGATGTCCAGCGACACGACATCAAGATCGTACCTCCCCGCACTGTTGGGCTGGATTCCAGCACAAGCAATCAAGTGGCTGTTGTTCTTGCTGTTGGACCAGCTGACGACTCCGCTCTTGCGGAAGCTCTTGAGCAACATAGATATAATAATGTGACGTGGAATGGATATCCGGGCGAATTAAAGCATAGTGATTAACGGTCAGTTAGGTTTCTTCTCCTTCTCGGCTATGACACGCTTGATCTTTTCATACTACTTGTTCAGATTTTGGCGACGTTAAGGGCGCTTGAATTCCTTGTAGTCGTCGTATTGGATTACGATTCCCTGCTACTTCAGTTTCTTAGTCTATTCCAGCGAAGGTCCAGTGTTCCAGTAGCATTCCGAGTAGGAGTCATTCTGTCCAAAGGAAGGCTTCGAGAGTTAGTCTTACATAAGCTTTCGTTTCTTGCGAAGACGTTAGGCCTTCAGAAGCTCTTCCTCCTCTCGATCGAAATCAATGGGTTGCTCGGGCACCAATTTTTTGTCTACGGTCATCAGTTTGGATGCTGATTCCTATTAGAGTTTAAAGTCTAGCTTCCTCCCTACTTCGATGGCGACTTTAGTATTGGTGCTAAAGATGCTATATTAGCAAGTGGGTTACTCATCGGAGTCCTCATCAGACATATTGGCTGCTGGTTGCTACTTGGGTTGCTGTTCGCTTACCATACTAAACATTGCCATGAGTTCCCTTCGTTTAGTGTTTCTTTCGATCATCTCAGCCAGTTGGTGAACCTTCTCCGAACTGATTCCGGGGAACAACGGATGCTTATGGAACTTGCCAAGACGTTTAATCACTATTTGTGGCGCCGCCCGACCAAAATCAGCATCCACATCAAACACAAAGTAGCTGTTCAGGTCGAGCTTCGGCTTGGAAGGTTCATTATTGTGGTTGAACATCCGACCCACCATCTCCCGATACAGCTTGTTGTGGGCAACCTTATTCACGCTCTCGGCGATCTTCACCTTTTGGCTGATGCGGTGAAGGAGGTCTGATCGATCGGTTTCCCGCTGTTGGTTCAGCTGTTGCTTCTGTTCCTGTAGCAGTTTAAGATCAAGGCCTGCAAGATAGATCTTGCGACCATCGACTTCAGCGTACTTTTGCCGCCGGTATTCCTAGTCATACTGTCTCTGTAGTTATAAAGGATCGGCCTACGCACCCTCCTCATCTCCTTCGTGCAAGACTGTACTATTGATAGCTGCGGGTTTCTTCAAGGACGGTGGTAGCTGCTGAAGCTAGGACTTGGGATCCACAAACTGACTTTTCCATTCGTCTTGCACGTCCTTTATACGTTGCTGCTTGGCTTTATTCAGCTGATCCGACATCCTGGCATACTTATCGGTTCTGCTGCTCATTTCTTTACGCCTTCTCTTATAGTAAATTATGTAGCCGGAACCCAATCAAAAAGCACCACCTCTATAGCCACACTGCAAGTACTACGTGAAAAGGAAAAACCGCTACTGCAAGTTCGAGGTAGCAGAGGGAGCAGAGTACTGTCGCATACATGACGAGACCAACACTGATAGAGTGCCATGCCCATACGAAAGGGACACCTTCGTCGTGGCTGGGCAACTCTAGAAGCACCTGAAAGTGTGCCCAAAGTTCAAGTAGCAGCAGATCAAGGAGAACAGTGAGTGGTACTAGAAGAGCATAAACAAGGTCGGTGGGGGCTGCACCGACTAGTAGTTCAACATCAAACAGCTCTACACCGAACGCAACGAACAGTTCCTAGCGTTGCTTAGTAAGCTTCCGAAACTGTTCTTCGAAGTGTTCGCTGGTGATGCGAAGGGATCATACTACTACATTGATCTTGTGGAAAAGCACTTTGATATTCAAGAGGAGAACTGTCATACTCTGCAGAGCAGCCAGCTTACAGAACTTGCTCGGGAATATAAACTGCTGCGGCCTGACTACATATTTGTGGAGTTCGGTGCTGGCAAGGGACTACTCTCGTACGCACTACACAACGAACTCAAGAAACAGTTTCCAAAGGAGCATCCAAAGCATATCCTGCTGGAACGCTAATCCAGAAGGAACAAGTTCGATAAGTATCTCAAGGACAACCCATTCTTTCAACGGTTTCGAGGAGATGTCGAGGACTTCAACCTAGCGGACTGTCAGAAGATTATGCTCAACTCAATTCGGAGTAATAAACGGTTTGAGGGAACCGATTTACCAACCCTAGAGAAGGAGCTTCAGGATGTCAAAGGACTGGTGGGGGTATGCAAGCACATGTGCGGAAAGGCAACTGACCTGTCGATAGCTGCTCTGCAACAGGCTAGCAAAAACTTCAGTATCAGAGGTACAGTCATGGCAACCTGCTGCCACCAGCTTTGCAGCGTCGGAGGCTTCGATGGACTTGCCATGTTCGAAAAACTGGGGCTTAATAAGCAAGAAATCGAATGGGTGTTTCGAGTTAGTAGCTGGGGCACCAGACATACCCCACCCGTCCTTTACACCTTCGAAACAAAGCAAGAGCAACTGATGGAGGGTCTCTCGAGAGAGGCTCAACAAGCCAACCTGGATGAAGAGCAAAAGGAGATGCTTGGAAAGATGTGTAAGAGAATGGTAGATCGGGCCCGCTGCGAGCTACTCAAAAGTCTAGGGCTTCAAGTTCAACAGGTACGCTATTGCTAACGCACAACAAGCCCATAAAACTTCGCAATCGTATCATACTGCGAGTGATGATCAATGTTCCATGGCTATAGTTCCCAATGGCTTTTTGATTCGGATGAGGCACGCATCGAGATCGGCTACTCCAGTCCAGTAGATGTTGAAGTCCCATTTATTCTTGCTGGTGATGAAATCCATTCTGAAGACACTCCACATTCCCGTTTGGAAGTCCTGTTGCCGGATTAACCTCGTGTTCGTGCTCTTCCCAGTAGTCTCCGCAACCTCCAGTCTTGCAATTATGCTCGATGTGGCGTTATTCGAAGTTCTCAGGATGAACTCAACTGTGTAGTTCTGATTGGCATCCTATGGCTGATATCCAGCCTTCTCGACCAGGTAGCCTGGTGTGGAACGGTTCACCCGAGCAGAACGAATCTGAACAATGCTAAAAGTACCCAAGTAAGTTTGTCCTCAATATAGACATGGTCTGCCCTCAAATACACTACTTCGAGGATGGCAGAAGCACCTGCTGATAGTCCTAAACTGCCCAGCGCCATTGTCTCTGTATTGAATAGGTTGCCTGGGTTGCTGTTATTGAAGACCATCCACGAATAGATATCACTGGTGTTGCCGGGGTTTCTCTGAACCATCGATAGTAAGTGAGATCGCAACGATACGTAATGCTGCAGATATGTCGCGACCTGGGAGTATTCGTATAGGAATGAGGAGAAGACTGCGAGCAATCCTAGCTTGTAGTTTTCCTCGATAGAGTAATCGTAACGAAGAGAAGTACTGTTGTATGTTGCCTTGGCCAGCGTTGCTGCAACGTCAAACTTCTTCTCGGCGTTGGCCTTCGACTTGTTGGCGATGTAGTAAAGTCCATCCAAAGCTATCAAATCCAGGTAGCCTTCGTTGCCGTAAGGTTTCCAATTGAGCATGTTACCCGTCATGATACTCCATCTCGTAAAATCTGTGTAGTTGCTCAATCCGCTTGGAGCTGGCTTACCATAGGCTTGCGATAGTACCAAAGCCAAATCATTGTCGTCGAACCAGAAGTTGCTGAAGGGAGTGCCCTGCTTGGTATTGTTAACTCCCCGACCGTTATGTTCGTGGAAGGCCCAACCAGCATCCTCAGTGACATCAATCTCGCCATCGTGGTTGTAATCCAGGAGGAGGTGCTTATTAGCATCTCTGCAGGTTGTGAGGTTGTTTCCATCGGAGTAAGCTGAGTGAGTTGGTTTCGATACCGATCAGTCGTTACTTGTCGTAGGGATGGTTTTTAGGATTGTCTGTCCAATTGTAGTAGTTCCAGAGGTACTCGATCTTGGCAAGCTGCTTCCATGTGCCTGACTCGCTATACAAGTATCCTACAGAAGCTGTTCCCTCAGGTTCGTGTACCCCGTATCGAAAAATCTGGGCAACGACAGTGGCCGTGAGCAAAGCTGCCAGTAAAATATGCCTCATGATAATGCAAAATCTTATAATCCGATGAAGGAATAGGATATAGAAGAGTAGCTGCGCCGACTGGAAAGAATTTCCGGAAAGCACGACACAGTCTTTCTACAGAAGAAATTAGATGTGGTGACCAAGGAACGCGACTCCCTAAAATAACAAAACCAACTACTGAAGAAGGAGCTAGCAGTGTATCGCCAAGCCGCTATCCAAAGATAAGACTCGACATCCCGATAAATCCTCGAGCTGCAGCACCAGAAGATCGTAGAGTTGTAGCGCAAAGCAGAGGAGTACCGTTCAAAGTATGAGAAAACCCTAAACTCAAGCACCTCATTCAAATAGACCGAACATGCGATCAAATATCGGTAGCTGGACAAGCAGCACAGAGAGACGGTGAGGGCCCTCGAAAAAGAAGTTGCGGAGCTTAAAGAGAGGCTGATGCGCTACTCTGCAAAGTAGATGATCTAAAGCCGGAAGAGTGTACTTGCACCGGTGGAAGCCACAGAAATCGGCAACAGCCTACTATTCAAGTATCGCAAGGTTGGAGGCAACCCGTGATATATTTCTTTCTATGCTCTACAAGTTGGCCTGTGAAAGGTGGATGCAAAGCAAGGGCTTCTTGGAAGATCAATTCATTCTGGAGGTACCAACTGGTTGCAGCAGAAAGTCACGCTTGAAAAGGTCAACGGATTATGCCTCAAGCTGGAAGATGCTGACGAATTTAAGCACTGCACTTCGACGTTAAAGCACTACCGTAAGTCGTACCGCGTAATGCTGCAGGCCCTTTTGGAGAAACGCGATAACGTACCAACAGCAAACCACACTTAGGAACTGAAGCAACATCTCGAACAGACATGCATGGCAAGTGCTGATCTCAGCACCCTTAAGGCCTGCCTGTAGTCCCAGACTGAGTAGTGGATGAACCACACCTTTGAGGCCGACAAGAAGTTCCTCAGCCAGCTTCGCATCCAAACGATCGAGCAGCTGATTAAGCTGGAGCGCTGCTGAGTCTGCTCTGTGAATAGTGTGTTATATGCATACCATCCTAATAATCGTGTTGAGTGTGGTAGGGTGCATTCCCTGTCAACCAGGCTACTGGGAAACCGATCCAATGTTTATACCACCCACCGGCGAAGCAAGTGAACTCGCAACCAAAACCTTCCTTTTATCCGATGTTCAAAAGAGTACAGGCATATTTCCGAACAGATCCAGCTACACTCTAAAAAATATCAGCGTACAGGCGACGTATAACCTGCTGCCAAGGTCGCTGAGATTCCTCGAACAAAGCATCTGTCACATCAACGAAACCCTCAACCTCGTGATCAGCTACTCCGCTGATAAGAACAAGAAGGACTACAGTGGTACTGGATCAGCGAGTCTCCCAAACATGACGCTGAACTTCACCACCGTACTTATTGGCTGACTCAGCGAATAGTAGTGAGCTAGGGCAAGGCATATTACTAATTCGATCGGGACAGCTTCACATTCAATTTTTCTGGCCTAATTCTGCCTGGTCCATACATACCTTAGCCTCCAGCAGCAGACAAAGATGTCTTCGATGACCTAGTTCGGAAAGATCTCTACAATGAGCTTAACTTTATCTACAACACTACCCTTGCAATCTGGTTTAGCGATATCGTTCGTGAGTACAAGATTAACTGGAGCTATCCCAACCCGTACGTGTACTCTTCAATGGGATTAGCCTGTAGCTATGATTTGGGGATCAGCCAGGTCACACTACTCGGCGAAAGTAACCCATATACTAGCTCAGCTGGAATCGTGTTCGGTAGCCCAGGAAGCATCACTGCAGCCAACCCCTTTTGCAGTGAAATCGTGCCACCTAACAACGTGAGCGCTCACTACTACAGTCTTACAATGGTGACTCAGTTGCTGGAGGAGACCGTCAAGAATGCACCTGATTGGTCGCCCCTCCAGCTGGATGAGTATAATACCAAAACGCCATACTTCCAGTTCTATGTCAACGAGTTAGAAAGCATCATCCCGAATGCTGTTGCTCGCTATCCGGACTTTTCGGAGAGGTTCAGAGTGTTCTGCTTTATGGAGTCACCTTCTTAGAAATTGGCATTTGACAGTCAACGGCAACTCATCAATGCGACGTTGGTGTGGCACTGTAGTCTGCGACATACTTCGGGTGAGATACTCGCAGGTAATACTCTCGTATTACTCAGGAGTTGTCACTAAACTGAACTATTCTGCTGTAATCAACTCTACCAAGGTGATGCACACATAGTTGAAGAATGTAGTCCTGGATAGCGTGGAGTGGCGTGAAGCATCCGGGTACCCCATTGCAATGAAATCCTTGGCCACGTTGTTCTTGAATTCTGTGTTGGAGGGATATGTCGGGTTACCCACTGTAGGCAATAACTTCCTCCAACCTTTGCTTGGCAAAGTCAATACTGTCATTCACGAAGAGTATATCGCAATATACCAATCGAGCAACATCCAAGCCATTCAATGATACTTCCGAAAATCCATCGATAAATCAAGCAGCGAACTACCCGATCTTTCTGGTGTATTCTCTTGAAACCAGCAGACCATACGTCCATTTTGCGACACGTCTCACTGTTTGGTGGTTTAGATTGAGGGTCATCAAAGGAGAATAATTACTCTTGAATTCTCGCAAAGCCAACACCTTTTAATATTATTCCAAAAAGGATGGCAGGCTGCTGGACTCGGCTGAGCCGCTACTTCTTTCCCAGGGATCTCACTCCTCTGTATGCTGGAAGCCTCATCGTTGGTATCACCACTTACCGGGTCATCAAATTCGTGATTTTTGTTCTAATGCTCGCCATCGTCTGCTACAACCAAACCACCATCGAGTACATTTTGGGCTTATCCTAGTCACGTCTCAGAAGAGTTCATCTACCTCACCGAGTGGGGGGTATGGATGAGTTTCTTCTATTTTACATTCAGTGCCTTCAATATGCTGAGCCACAAGTTCCGAAATAAACCTCTTTGGAGTGGCATATGGAAGCTGGAGACTGTGCTGTTTCTGACGGCACTCGTTAACGAGTTTGCAATCACTGTCATATTCTGGTCGGTGCTTTTCTAATACGAATCCAAGACCCTCAAGAATGTGATTCAAAACTTACTGATACACCTGCTGCCATGCCTATTTCTGTGGATTGACTCGCTCATCAACCCGATTGTAGCAGATACGTGGAGGCATCTTGCATACATAGCTGTCATCGATGTCATTTACTTCTCTATCAACATGGCTTACTCACTCACTGTCAAGCCAGTCTACATTCCCATCACTTTCAAGAATGTGATGTCGTTTGTCTACATAATTGGAGCCCTGCTTCTCGGGCTCATTCAATATGTAGCCTACAAATATTTCTACAAGCACAGGAAGAGTCAACGTGTTGAGGATTCACTGGGAACATACAGATAATCCCTCTTGAGCGATAACTCCCCAGGGACCAACGGTTTGTGACAGTCTATCAAGTGATGCTGTGTTGTATTCAATCTCTTGACTGTTATAACTCAAATCTTAAATGTTGGAAGCTGGCGGTGAGACGAAGCTTCGTATTACCGAGACCAACAGTGAGGGCGAGGAAGATAATGATGCTGTGCATCTTCGCAAGGAACTTACCCGGCAGGAGATGCTCGTGAAGGAGGCTGTGCAGTCATGTGAGCAATATAAGCGCATCAATGAGAGTCTGCTCCAGGCTATGACGCAGATGACTGTGGAGAAGAACCGAGGGTACGAGGCATTGTTGCATCGCGAGCGTGAAATGGAATTGATGAAGCAGTAGAAACATATGCAAGATGTGCAGAGGATGATGAATAGCAAGCTCGACGCTGCAATGTCCAAGGCAGTTTCAATTGAGAATGCCAAGAGGGAAGTGGAGGAAGAACTACAAAGAGTTCGTGCAGACTGTTTGACAAAACAACAGAGCATCGCCCGATTGTGTCACGAGCTGGAAGATCTTCGCCTTGAGCTGTACGAAAGCAAGCATAAGCAGGAGCACTTCAAAAGTCAACCGTCAACCCAAGTAACATCCTCAATGATCTCGAGTGATAGCAAAAGTGATGAACTGCTAACTCTGAACCGGCGCATATCGGAAGAATTGGAAGAGAAGTTCCAACGGATATTGCTGCAGCAGACAGAAGCACATAACAGTGAAAAGAAAATACTCGAAGCGACAATAGAATCAACTCAGTTCGAGAACAAGCTCCTCAAAAAGGATCTCGAGCATATCAGTAAGGATCTGCAGAAGAGCAAGCACGAGTTACAGGAATGCATACGTCGTAACGAATAACGGCTTCATCAGCAGGACAGCAAGTGGCGGACACTCCTGGATAATCACGAGGCAGTGGCGAAGAAGTGCGAATAGAAGCTAACTGCAAAGGAGGGATAACTCAAGCAAGCGAGGAAGGACAATGCAGCGCTCAGAGTTAAACTGAACAAATCTACCACCTTTGCTGAAGAGCACGAAAGGAAGGTAGTGGAACTCGAAAAGCTGCTCGCTGAGGCTAAACTCTACATCGTTCAGTTTGATTTGGAGAATAAATGTTTGACGACGAAAGTGAAGAACCAGCAGAAGACTATGCGTAAAGAAACTTAGAAGCTCAAAGAGGAACTCATAGCTGTCAAAGAGGTCGAACTATCTCGTTCAAGAGCACTCGAGGGGTTGCTCAGTAAGGCCAGCAACACCAAACCCAGAACGGCTCGAAGCCGTCACGACTCGAGCCATTGTTCCATAAACCTCGAGAAGAGTATCCTGGGAAAGTCTGGTAACTAGAACGATCCAACCTTGTGCAACCTCCTGGAAAGCCTATATAGCAGAGCATCGTCCAACACAAATACGAATGAAGAACACACCAAACATTTCCAAGCTGGAATATAAAGTCGACGTTCGAGTCCTTAGAGTCGTCACAGCAACATAACCAAGACCTTTCGATGACCTAATATATTTTAATATGATAAGCCAGTCATCGCCCACAAATGAGTCCGGTCGCTACCAGATTATCGAGAAAGCAGGCAGCGGACACTTCAGCGAAGTCTTCAAAGCTATCGATCAGCAGTCAGGCAGTATCGTCGCGGTCAAGGATCTCAACTACTCCGAGGAAATACAGAAGTTACTCGTCAAGGAACTGCAAATCCTCTCCTGCTTGGACCACCCCAACATCATCAAGATGCTGGACGTGGTGCAATCACCACAGCGCATCCGAGTGGTCTCAGATTACATGGAGGAGAACCTGCTGGAACTGTATACGACGAGCAAGCAAGGTATTAACGAGAATCAACTGCGCTGCATTCTCTACCAGTGCGCCCTTGGACTGGAGTACCTACATCGCAAGCGTATAATTCATCGAGACATCAAGCCAGAAAACATCATGATTAACCGCAAGACAGCCCTGGTGAAACTAATCGACTTCGGCTTAGCGAAGGAATAATCGCAGGCACGCACCGATTATGTCGCAACAAGGTGGTATCGCTCACCCGAAAACCTTGTGGGCCTCAGAAAATCAACTATTGCTATCGATATCTACGCCTTGGGCTGTGTCGCAGTGGAACTCTTCAATAGGGATCCAATCTTCCCTGGTAGCAATACTGTCGACCAACTCTCCAAGATATTCAGCTTGTTGGGCACACCCTCACCAAACAACTGGCCTGAAGGCTATAACGAACTCAAACGGAAAAACGTTATGTTCGAGAACCAAGAGAGAAAGGGTGTTAGCCTGGTTGTGCCACTGGCTTCTGCCGCCTTCAAGGACCTCCTATAGAGAATGTTGCAGCTGAACCCCCAGAAGAGGATAACTGCCAAGTAGATGCTGTACCATCCCTTCTTTGTAAATATTCAAAAAGTCATTCCCCCACACATCTTTAAGCATGCCGAACAGCTTCTGAACCCTCATAGTGCGAAATCCAAACCATCAACAAGCATCACCGATGTCAGTAGGAATCAATCTGCATCAGTTGGCGATGTGGTTGATATCAATTCGCCAAAACGTCGAATGAATAATGTGAGTGCTAGCCTCCCAAAGAACCCGCCTGTTATCAATAACAGAAGCAGAAATATTCAACAATTACCAACCATACTGGCAGGTCCCTCTGTTCTGAAGTACAACGACTCCCACAAAGTCTTTGCTGCCCAGTCCCACGAGTTCAGAGGAAGTAGCCTTCCCACCAATATCTCGTTTACATACACTTCGGCTCCAATTCAGTAGCAACCATCATACTTCTCCCCTCAACGGCTGCCAGCAGTGTCCATTCAGCGTTTGAGTGCAGAGCTTGCACCTTCAAACCACCGAAAATAGACTGTCGTGGCAATCAGCCCAACAAACAAGGGTGGCAACAGCATCAACATCTTCATTCCCTTTCGTCGCTGATGATGTATATTCTCTTACGTAATATTAAAGGGATGGCAAGTCGTACAAGTCGTGGTGATAGACGATTGTTACGTTCTGTTGACGATCTCAGTCAGCCACAAACTCGCCCACCGTCTGGTATCCATCGTGATGTGCATCAACGCAGTAATTGCACCAAATCGAACATCATCTCACCCAATCGAACAAACGGAAGACCCTAAGCACCCGTTTATTGGGACGTTTGTGGGTGGAACTGTGAACATGACGGTCCGAACAACTGTTAAGCGGTTTTTACGTTATCGAAGAACCTGCAAGGTCTCAGCCAAAGTAACCACCGAACAAATACTGTCGGAAAGAAACACTATCGAAGGAACTGTCGGTCGAATCTCTTTCTAGGTGAAAATGGCCTAGACAGCAGCCAGCGCTAACAATAACACTCCAATCCCAAACGAATGCAATATACAACGCAGGGGTAGTCTAGGGATATTCGGATGGTGCTTGACGAAACTCACTGTAAATCATCTGCGAAGCCTCGACCGGACACCGCAACTGCCAAATTGCAGTACCGGTATCGTTGGAACTTCGACGAGGGTGACCCAATAATGCAATACGTCGGGAGTAAAGCAAAACTAAAGAAACAACTTAGTAACGTTGCAAGCACTGCCAAACCATCAACTAGGGCATCATAATACACTAGTTTTCTGCGCGCAGTTGTGCACAAGGCCTTTCCCTGTCGATCAAAGTTACGGAGGGTGGGAGCCAGCACAAACATCACCTATGGGGTGACTGTTAGAAAACCACGATCGACCCTCCCCATTGAAAGGACAATTAGTCCAGAGTTCTCGGATGCCCAGCTGTACCACCCCTGCTGAACCAATCTCATATTCTATTGCCATTCACTGTCACGTTGCTTTGACTTTGGTTGAAGCGATTGCTAGCATCAGCCGATTTGATCTGGCAATTACTCGCAGTTATCGTAAACTGATTGTTGCTGCCTTCTACTGTTAGTTCGAGATTGCTGCCACTGATGGTAAAGGTACCGTTGCTGCCGACAATTGTAGCTGAACCACTGCATCCTGTCAGTTTTGCACTAGATGTTTCTAAACGTTGATTACCTAACACTTGGCTGGTTAGTTACTGGGAAGGTTGAGATGTTTGTCCCGAGGGCTGCCCAAACGGCTGTTGCTGCTGCCCAAACGGCTGTTGTCCCGAGGGCTGCCCAAACGGCTGTTGCTGCTGTCCATAGGGCGGCTGTTGTCCCGAGGGCTGCCCAAACGGCTGTTGCTGCTGTCCATAGGGCGGCTGTTGTCCATACTGTTGTTGTTGTCCGTAAGGTTGGGGCTGCCCATATTGTTGTTGTCCTGATCCGTACTGTTGTCCAACATGGTTGGCAAATTGCTGTGGATTGATAATCCCAAACAGATTGCCTTGCTACTGCCCGTTGGACGGAGCACCCATATTCTGCTGTTGGAATCCCGGCCACATGAATTGATAAATCAATACGATTACAGTAATCCACAAATCACTTGCACTTGACAGAAAAAAACCAAATCAAATCTATGGTTTAGGTTTTTCCTTAGATTCTAAAGCTTTATTGTTAGCATCGTCAAGCTCATCGGCTTCTTCTTCTTATCTTTTCATGAGGTAACGCAGAGCCCATTGACCGTTCACCATCTTCTCCGGCATGCAGCAGCATAAGTACCGAAATACGTTGGTTAGGCGAAACATGTAGCTGGGTAGTTCCTTGCCCACTAACTCCTTCAGCAGCTCGTTGGTAAAGTGGTTGCAGTTCCACGTGAACACGTTGTAGCGGCCGCAAGTGAAGTTCGTTTAGAGGTTGCGAGTCAGCATATCCAGCTCTTCTGAACTGAGCTGGGCTACACCCATATACTGCTTTTGCTTGAAGATATAGCCGGCTGTCTATGGCTCGATTAGGAGGATACCCGTTTCATCGGGGTCCTCCGATACAACTGCGTAGCAATATTCGATGTTGCTGAATAGACTGTTGGGGGTACTTTAGTTAGACACCAGTGTGGTAGGCACCCAGCCCCAGGCAACCCAAGACCTTATTAGCTGAAGTGAAGTCGTAGATGTTCACGTACACCTCGTAGGTCTGCTTCATCTGCATTCGAATTGGGCTAACTAACTAATAAATCGGTGGGAGAAATCACAAGTTCATTTTCGAATGGTCAGTCCATCAGCCAATCTAGGACCTGCCAGCCAGCATATAGCAGTAAAAGCAGGTTGAGGTAGCGTCTACTGAAGACATATTGCATCAAGGCCTCGGTATGTTACTGAGCAACACGATCGATTTTGCTGTGCATGATCTATCGCGAGTGGGCATTCCGAACTTGCTGCACGTGCTCTTTGGAGTAGTAGATGCTTGCCATTCCCAGCTTGGATTGCTTCATCTTTAACAAGTCCTACTCCGAGAACTACAGGTCGACAGTTATGCGGCGATCGCCCACCTGCACACCCTGCATGAACAGGCAAGCCTGGCGGTCCTCGATAGCCTTGAAGCGTATCCACAGTTCCTCGGGGTACATGGAATACTTCACCACACGGCTAATTCTATCGAACATGGCTAGCACCTCTCTGGGACTGTACTTTAGCGGTAGGTTGCACACCTTGATACAGTTGCGCAGGATTTCACTGGGTTGGGAATCAAGCTCACCTTCCTCTCCGAACTCTATCATTATAAGATGCACTTTCTTGGACTCAAACCGCTGGATCTGCTGCTCGCTCACATCTACTTCGTACTGCTGGTGCAACTGCTGTTCAACTGGAGACTGTACGATTGTGGCTATGGCACCAACCTGTGGACTTTGGCGATCTACATAATCTTCTTCCTACGATTACTGATAGTTCAGTGGCTGAGGCTGGCCCACCACGATAAACAAACCAAGCTCGAACAGGAGAAGAAAGACGAGAAACGGCAGGCACTCAGTAACGAGTATCAGGAGGCTGAACCATTTATTAGCACGGAGCCGAGGAAGTACCATTAAACGGTTACTCAGATTGCCAATAAACCCGCTCGTCGCTCAGATCTTTAAACACGTTACGGAAGTGTTACTGCTAGCAATCTCCATCTACCTGATCGTTGAACTCAGCCAGCATCCAGAATAGTTTGACAGACCAAAATGCCAATCCCGAGCCATCCTGATTATCAACATCGGTGGGGCGTTTATGGCTTGCATCATATCGATTGTGGACGTGGTTCTATCCTGTCGCGCAAGGTGATACTTAATCGTGTTGATAATTCCTAGTGATGCTGGCGATGTGGGTTATG
>ERZ724508.442-NODE-442-length-29776-cov-5.566737_pt1 | contig 29776 bp, 32 predicted proteins | sample MGYA00376041_ERZ724508 | MGnify/ENA primary metagenome ERZ724508 (study PRJEB28724, sample SAMN07190887) | wastewater metagenome | isolation source: effluent of sewage treatment plant in Hong Hong | place: USA: Christiansburg, Virginia | collected 2016-03-01 ...
AAGTATTTCTATGTAAGTAATACCACATCGAGCTAACCATAAATACGCCAATTAATATCCCCCAGAATAAACCACTGGCTAAACCCGAACGCTTTGGAGGATTCTTCCAATAAATTTCTTTTGATGGAATATATTCTGCTTCGAGGTTTCTTGTAATCAATTCTTCGTGGACTGATCCGTCATCTTTAGGATTTAAATCATCAATTGTTGTTTCTACTTTTGCAGGATATTCTTCTTCAGTTGAGTTATCTTCAATTGTCATACTTAATATATTAGTTTTCTATGTTATTTTTTTTCGTCTTTATCAACAGATTTATCGCTAGATTTTTCATTGTCAGAAATTCCTGATTCAAATTCTTTTTTTGCTTGACCAAGACTACGCGCAAATTTTGGTAAAGCTGCACTACCAAATAGGAGTACAACTACCCCTGCAATGATTATTATTTCTGGTGTTCCTAAACCTACCGCTAACATATAGACCCTTTCAATAATGTTATTAGAATACTAGCCTCAATTCTAGTTAAAACAGTATATATTTATTTATTCGAGTCTATATGTCGCCATATAGACATAATTACATTTATTATATTTAAATGATATACGAATGTGTAGTTAACATATCTAGTTGCGATAATTCCCTATTAGTTTCAAAACTAGAAAATGCTGTATGTGAAACTGAGAATTCAATATTATGTGATGTTCATAGCGATATTGATCATAATCGTTCCGTGTTTACTTTTGTATCACGTGATTTTATTAGCTTGAAGAATATTGTAAAAATATTTATAGAATTCTGTTTCTCAATATTAGATATCAGGGACCATATTGGAGTTCATCCACGAATCGGTGTTGTCGACGTAATACCGTTTGTAGTTTATGACGAAGATATTGGTGAAATAGATTATGCAAAATACCCTGAATACATATATTCGATACATAGTTTTGCTGAATCAATTAGTTCAGAATTCTGCGTACCAATATTTTTATATGATTATGCAGACACCAAAAACCAGCAAACTCTACCAGATATTCGAAAATTTGCTTTCAATAGTATAAAACCAGATATAGGTAATAATTTTCCTCACGAACAATATGGTGCGATTGCTCTTGGAATCAGAAAACCTCTTATTGCAATAAATGTTAATTTGGAATCTAATGATTTAAGTATTGCTAAACGAATTGCTTTTGATATTCGTGAATCAAGCGGTGGATATAAAGGTGTGCGATCCTTAGGCTTGAATTTGAATAGTAAAAATAGTGTTCAAGTTTCAATTAATATTATTGATTTATTACAAACAAATATAAGTGATGTTTGCTTGCAGGTTAAAAAGATGGCGGATGAGTTAAATATAAAGAGCTCTGTTGAGCTTGTTGGATTAATACCCAAATACCATTTCGTTAAATTATCAGCAGAGTTTTTGGAATGGTCTGGGCTGAACGAAAATTCAATTGTGGAAAATTATGTCTAGGAGCTTAACCCCTAGACATAAAAATTATGCAGTGTGTTTAATTTCTTCAATCTCTTGTGCTTCTTGAGCTTCTTTTCTAGCAAGTGCACGTTGTCTACGAAGACGTCTACGTTCACGTTCGCTGAGACCTCCCCAGATCCCAAACTTTTCGCCATTGACGAGTGCATACTCAAGACAATCATCTTTTACTTCGCAACCTGCACAGACAGATTTAGCTTCACGTGTCGAAGCTCCCCTCTCTGGGAAAAATAAATCTGGATCTACACCCAAACAGTTGGCGCGTGTCTGCCATCTACCTGGGTCTTTAGAACGTTGTAAGAATTCAAGCATGTGTCCCCCTTTGACGAATGCACTGTAAATTACATAAAAGAAATTACAGTAGTGTAACTTTGCTCGCTTTGATGGGTTAAATGCAACACGAACACCCAGATTCTCTTACTTTTCATCAAAAAAGTAACATTTGGGCCACAAGTAGTGAAATATTTATTAGCATAAACCACATTAGGTGACGATATCAATTTCAATAAAACCTTGAACTTTGACGATAAGAATCACTATTGCCCCATTAGCTACGATGGTATGTGCGAAAAAAACTAGTGATCATATTTATCTTTTTAATACTAATTTCTACTTCTTTAAATGCCTGTTCTAAGTCAAAAGTAAAGGCAACTGGAGCTTTAAAGAAAACAGACTATTGCGCTTATTATCGAGAATTCGAAGATAAAGTACCAACTGCAAGTACTAAGCAACAATTAAAATTATTAGAAAAATTGGCATCTGCAAAAGATTTCCCACAAGAACTCAAATCAGACTATACACAAATTATATCTTCTTATAAAAAAGTTATAGCTGGTGACGGTGTCATGAAACAAGAGAAGAAAAACGAAAAAGCGTCAAATGAAATAACAAGACATGCCATTGAAAATTGTGAAATCCTAAAAAGTAACAGTTCATCAGGTGGCGGCATTTAGAACTAACCTATCCAAAAGAGATTCGTTTTTTTGATTCTGAATCCGGAGGCGTAATGAAAACAGAAACGAAAACAGAAATGAAAACAGATGAAAATGGGGATACTAAAGCTATCTCTTCTAAAAGAATAGTCGTCACTCCGATTAGGAAACGTAAAGCCAGCTCAACGCCATGGCCCATTCGCTTTTATGCAACGAATGTTGGTAAAAAATACGCAATGGCAATTTCTGGCATAGTCCTATTAGGTTTCATATTCGGCCATATGGCAGGAAACCTTAAAATGTATCTAGGCCAAAAAACATTTGATCACTATGCTGAATTTTTGCGAGATATGGGTGAACCACTTCTACCTCGTACTGTTTTATTGTGGATTGTAAGATCAGTACTAATTTTAGCTTTCTTCGTTCACTTCCATGCTGCATATGCTTTAACTATCCAAAATCGTAAAGCAAGAAACTCTGAAAATAAATATCGTGGACCACGTGAATATAGTGCAGCAAATTTTGCTTCTAGAACAATGCGTTGGGGTGGAATTATCATCTTCCTTTTCCTTTTTTGGCATTTAGCAGATTTAACTTGGGGATGGTTCAATCCAGGTTTTGTAAGAGGAGAAGCTTACAGAAACGTAACAGCTTCACTTACAAGATGGCCAGTGACAGCACTATATGTAACAGCCAATTTGGCTTTAGGCGTACATATTTTCCATGGAGCTTGGTCAATATTTCAATCATTAGGAATTAATAATCCTAAATACAATAATGCTAGAAAAATATTCGCTCGTGTTTTTGCTGCACTAATTGTTTTAGGAAACGTTAGCTTCCCACTCGCAATACAATTTGGCCTCATTGGTAAATAAGTTTTAAGGAAAATCAAATGACTACAGAAAAAACCTCATCAAAACTTGATCCAAAAGTTCCAAGTGGACCTATGTCTGGAAAATGGGAAAAGAATAAATTTGATATAAAGTTAGTTAATCCTGCCAATAAAAGGAAATTTGAAATCATTGTTGTTGGTACAGGTTTAGCTGGCGCATCAGCAGCTGCTTCATTGGCAGAACTAGGCTACAAAGTTAAAGCTTATTGTTTTCAAGATTCACCTCGTAGAGCTCATTCAATTGCAGCTCAAGGTGGAATTAACTCTGCAAAAAATTATAAGAATGACGGAGATAGCGTATTTAGATTATTTTACGATACTGTTAAAGGTGGAGATTTTCGCTCACGTGAAGCAAACGTACACCGCTTAGCGGAAGAAAGTTTGAATATTATTGACCAATGCGTTTCACAAGGTGTACCTTTTGCACGCGAATACGGTGGACTTTTAGATAATCGAAGTTTTGGTGGAGCACAAGTCTCTCGTACTTTCTATGCACGAGGACAAACTGGCCAACAATTACTTTTAGGTGCTTATCAATCACTGGCTCATCAAATTGGATTGGGTAATGTAGAAATGTTTCCTCGTACTGAACTACTCGATGTAGTTACTAAAGATGAAAAAGCAGTTGGAATTGTTGTTCGCGACCTTATTACTGGAGACATTGAATCTCATTCTGGTCACGCTGTTGTTCTTGCAACAGGTGGTTATTCAAACGCTTTTTATCTTTCTACAAATGCAAAAATGTGTAACGTAACAGCCTCGTGGCGCGCACATAAAAAAGGTGCTTTTTTCGCTAACCCTTGTTATACACAGATTCATCCAACATGTATCCCAGCTTCAGATGAATTCCAAAGCAAACTTACGCTGATGAGTGAATCTCTTAGAAATGACGGACGTATCTGGGTACCTAATGCTAAAGATGAAACTCGTCCAGCAGGAGATATTCCTGAAGATGAACGTGATTATTATTTAGAGCGTAAATATCCAGCGTTTGGAAATTTGGTTCCACGCGATATTGCATCTCGAAATGCTAAAACGGTTGTTGATGAAGGTCGTGGAGTTGGACCACTAAAGAATGGCGTATATCTAGATTTTGCTGACGCTATAAATCGTTTAGGTGAAGACGTGATTCGTGAACGTTACGGAAACCTATTCGACATGTATGAAAGAATTACTGGCGAGAACCCTTATAAACAACCTATGCGTATCTATCCTGCGCTGCATTATACAATGGGTGGACTTTGGGTTGATTATAACTTGATGAGCAATCTTGATGGCTTGTTCGTATTAGGCGAAGCAAACTTTTCTGATCATGGAGCGAATCGTCTTGGTGCATCTGCGTTGATGCAAGGTCTGGCTGATGGATATTTTGTTCTACCAAACACAATTAGTGGATATCTAGCTCCATTACTTGGTACAAAACCAGTTGCCATAGACGATGAAGTTTTTGAAAAAGCTGAAAATGATGTTAGCGATCGAATTGAAATGCTGATGTCGATAAAAGGAACTCGTTCTCCTGATGATTTTCATCGTGAATTAGGAAAAGCGCTTTGGGAACATTGTGGAATGGAACGAAGTAAAGAATCCCTCGAAAAAGGACTTGTTGAAATAGCTCGTATTCGTGAAGAATTCCATAAAGACTTACGTGTTGTTGGAAGTGATGATGATTTAAATATCACTCTAGAAAAAGCTGGCCGAGTATTAGATTTTCTAGAATTCGGTGAGCTAATGGTTCGAGATGCTTTACATCGTGAAGAAAGTTGTGGCGGGCATTTCAGAGTTGAACACATGACTGATGAAGGCGAAGCAAAGCGTGATGACGAAAATTTTGCTTACGTTGCCGCTTGGGAATATAGTGGCGATTTATCAAATCCAATATTGAATAAAGAGATGTTAGATTTCGAAGAAGTACCACTATCACAAAGATCATATAAGTAACCCCCGTTAGGGTTTGAAACAGCGCAGCAATGCTAAGCAGTTCGAACCCTCCCCGAAACAAGAGGAATATTTGAAAATGCATTTAACATTAAAAGTTTGGAGACAACATTCAAACAGAGATCAAGGCCATTTTGTAAATTACGAAGTAAACGACATTAGTGAAGATATGTCTTTCTTAGAAATGTTTGATACTTTAAATGAAAGACTTATAGGTTCTAACGAAGAGCCTGTTTCATTTGACTCAGACTGTAGAGAAGGTATATGCGGTGCTTGTTCTATGGTCATTAATGGGTCTCCCCATGGTCCTCAAAAAGCAACTACGACTTGTCAACTACATATGCGCAAATTTAATGATGGTGACGTTATTACAGTTGAACCTTTCCGTGCAACTAGTTTTCCTGTAATCAAAGATTTAACTGTTGATAGATCTGCATTTGACCGTATTATTGAATCTGGCGGATATATCGATGCACCTACTGGCGCTTCTGGTGATGCGAACTTAACATTAATACCAAAAGCAGTATTAGATACCGCAATGGATGCAGCTCAATGTATTGGCTGTGGAGCATGTGTTGCAGCATGTCCTAATAGTGCAGCACAACTTTTTACTTCAGCAAAAATTATGCATTTAAATTTACTTCCACAAGGACAACCTGAACGTTTTGAACGTGTTGTAAATATGGTTGAAACTATGGACGAATATTTTGGATCTTGCACAAACCACGGTGAATGCCAAGCAGCATGCCCTAAAGAGATTTCTATAGATTTCATAGCGCTAATGAATAAAGATTATGCAAAAGCACAATTAAAGAATAGGGCAAAAGCTAGCCAAAGTTAAATTAGAGCAGGTTTTTAATTTGTGTTTGCCGGAATTTAATTGCATCTGCAATATGTTTTGGCAATATATCTAGATGGATAAAACGAACTGCATATGTATTGGCAGATGACACAAATCCAATACCAATATAATTGTTTTGAATTAATTTTGATATTTGACGATTAAAATTTTCATTAGGATCATCGCTGTATTCTACTTTTAGTAAGAAATTAGTATTATTTCTTGATATCAATTCATCAATTTGGCTATCATCATATTTAATCTCATCATCATTTGAACTTATATATTTATTAAAATCGTTCGGAAAATTTAGATCATTAACATATATTAACCTGTCATTTTTAATGCCATCTCCAAAAAACCCTGGTGCATCAACAGCCAGTATAAAACCACAAGACAAATAGCTTTTAATACTTGGCAGGTTTTGGTGTTTAATTGTTGAACACAAAACTGCAGTATCGTGCTCTTTGGCCATTTCGATACGTTTGTGTAAAAGTTCTTTTTGTAGACCACTGCCTCTATAGCCTTCATCCACTGCATCTGCTTCGAGTAAAGCGTACTCAAGCGGAAAGTTACTGTGAAACTTAGTACCTAAAATATCAGTGTGATTAAATAAAATGGTTGATTCGCTAACCAGTTTATTATTTATATTAACATGGCCAAAAAGTACAGCTCCGGTTTTTAAAAATGAAATAAAATCATCAGTACTAAATGGAGTCACTGTAGCTTCAAAAATCTGCTTATCTAATCTTGCAAATTGTATTACTAATGGATCATCAGGACTGTCAACCCTGATTAGTTTTAGATACTCCATTTATTTAATTAACTTTATTTGGAATATCGCCTTTAGCCATTGATACCACTGCTTCAATTGATTTATCCATACTATTTCTTAGTGAATTATCAGTTGTCCAAGCATATTGTGGTGCTGCCCAAACATTTCCATCATACTTATTAAAATTTTCTGGAGTTTCATCTTCGAAGGCATAACCAAATAATTCATTATTAGCAACACGCTTTAAAAGTAGATCATGATTATAATCTCTATGAGTTACTGCTATAAATATAGCATCATTTTTCATAGACAATATGTGCTTATCGCTGATCAGTTTATTTGTATCATCATTTGAAGCCATCACAGGAACAACTACATCACAAGAACTAAAGATCTCATCAAGTTCACAATATTGATATGAAGCACTTCGAGTTGACTTTGACCAATATTTAACATTCATGCCAATACCCTGAGCCAAAGCTCCAAGGGCACTTCCTATATTTCCAAGACCTATTATTCCAATAGTTTTGTCTTTTAGATCAAAACCCTTATAAGTAATAAAGTCAGAACCAAAATTCAGTGGGAAACCAGCCTTTAACATTAGAGGGATTTTTCTAGCAGTCGCTAGCATCATCATCATTGTCCATTCAGCAACCGACTCTGTGACAAAATTACGAATGTTAGCTACAGGGATTCCTTTTTCATCGGCATATGATGTATCAACATAACTAAATGATGTAGATTCTAAGACAATTCCTTTCAAATTAGGTATATTTTTATAAGCATCAGTAGTTATACTCCAGCCAACAAAATCTGGATTAATTAACAAAATGCGATCTTGGTCACCTTCATATAGAGATTCAATTTCCTGCATTGGCACTATTTCAGAAATTACCTCTAGCTCTAAACCCGCATTCTTGAGTAATTCTCCGTGAGTATCATTAAATAGTTCATTCCAAAGTGGGTCTAAAGCAAAAAGTTTCATGATTACACTTTAGTGTAAATTTAATTCGAGCAACAGCCTAGTGCGAATCTACTTTCAAGGTTTTAAATAATTTTGGAACAAAAATCATTGTAATAACTAAACATAATGTCGCGTTAAAGATAAATGCTCCTTGAAGACCAAATATGGAAATAGAAATTCCTGCCAAAACATCACTAACCGATAGACCGAAAAAGAATACAAATGAAGTTATTGACAAAATAGTTGCTTGTTCAAATCTTTCAGATTTGGTTTGTAAATATGTTTGTATTGAAGTCTCAGGCAATGCAAATGAAATGGATTGAATGATTACAACTACTAAAGCTACCCAGATGTTTAAGAATACCGCCAAGACCGTTACAGTGCAGGTAGTAATAAAATATGTGAGTATTGATAGTTTAATTACATCATCACGTTTTGAACGTTTACCAAATTTTAAAGAACCATAGGTACTAAATATTGAAGTAACCCCATAAAAGATACCGATATAAGCAATATTGAGATTACTAGTTTTATATATAACTTGAAATAATCTCCAAGCAAAATCACCGATCGCACCCATAGAAAAAATCACTAAGATAAAAAGCACAGACTCTTTATTAGATAAGATTTTTTTAAATGTAGCAAACATTAACAAGAATGCACTTTTTTCTTCTGGAGTAACATTATTGTCAGGAATAAATATGACACTTAATCCAGAACAAAAGATGGTAATTATGGTTAAGAGCATTGGCAAAGTTGGCGATACCGTAAATAAATAAGATCCTAACGGCATTGCTACAATTCGAAATACATAGTACCAAGCTTTTGATTTAGAACGAAATCCATCATATAAATCCATAGCATTAGCTAAGTGGCTTTCCTCGTATACCATTGCGTCAATAGAACCCGACCTGAAAGCATTTCCCAGACCAGCAATTGCTGAACCAATAAAATACCAATAAGTTGGAATGCGCAATAGCCAAATACCATACCCAACTAATAATAAAATTATCCCTAAAATATAGGATATTTTTCTTCCATATCTATCGCCAAAGGCTCCCGCAGGGATCTCGAAAAAGGCAGTGAGAAAATTTACTCCGTAAAATGCAAGTAAAGTAGTCGTTATTGTTAATCCCAAATATTGATTTCCATAAAATAATATAATTGGAATATGAAAACTTGGGCTATCGAAAGTATTTGCAATATATGCAGCAAATTTAATTCTTGTTTTTACCATAGCTAACTAAGATCCTAGACTTTTTAATATAGTTGTGCGCCTAATACTGGTTCATGTTCTGGAGATACTAGTGTTAATAAGCCTCCACCCGAAATACCCTGATTCACATTGCCTGGTTTGGTCGTTGCTAAACCAAGAGTTAATACTTCTGATATGAATGGGCCAATTTGGCGTGGTGGAAAGTTAACAACAGCTAATACATATTTACCAATTAACGTTTCAGGAGTATACAAATCTGTTATTTGTGCAGAAGATTTTTTTACACCAATTTCTGATCCAAAATCTATGGCTAATTTATAGGCCGGTTTTTTAGCTTGTGGAAATTCATTAGCTTCTAGTATTTTTCCTACACAAATTTTTACCTTTTCAAAATCTTCATAAGATATTAAATCTGACTCAATCATGAAATTACCCTCTTAAAATAGTTCGTTGCTAGTATTGCTATCGTTGGATTCTTCGACTTCGTTTACAATGCCATTAGATGCTTTACTTTGACTATTTTCCATAACATTTTCAACTTCAAAACGTACTGCCTCAATTCTTTTTTGACATAGTGTAATTAGCTCATGTGCGCGCTTAACATTTTGTGCAAGCTCATCTATATCAACACCTCTATCTTCAACCTTCGAAACAATGGTTTCTAATTCAGCCATCGCATCTTTATAAGAAATATCTTTGTTTTGTTTTGTTTTTGTTGGTGTCATTACTTATTTTCTTTCTTTTCTTTAACAGTTGAAATGATCTCTCCATCACTTAATCTTGTTGTTATATTTTCGTTGTCTTCAATATCATCAATACTTGATATAACCTTACCTTTATCATTTAGCGTTAAAGAATAACCTCGTTCTACAACTCGCATAGGATCATGTGCATGTATAAGTTTCTTTAATGCAAGTAAGTTTTGTGTATCTCTATCAAATATATTAGAAACTTTGTCTTTAATTAAAAGTGCTATAGATTTTAACCCTTCTGATGATTTATCTAGAAGATAATTTACCTCACCTAACTTTTGAGAAATATTTGCAAGCCTTGTCTCGCTAGTAAATATTCTATCTAGTGAAGTCGTATCGATAGATTCCTTTAGCGAAAGCATATTAGAAATTGAAGTTTGTATCATTTCAATAATATATTGTGCACATGCTGTAGGTGTTTTTAAATGGATAAATGCAGTTTCGTCGGCTACTGAAATATCTATTTGATGACCCAAGCCTGTGAGTACCGGCTTGTTCGCAGCAATAATTGAACGTGCAACCTTCTCAGTATCGAATGTAGCTAAATCAGCTTTTGATCCACCACCTCGACACAGTAAAATAATATCTCCATCTATTTTATTTGCCAGTTCAAATGCACGTGCAACAGAGTCTGGCGCTTCACTACCCTGCATCAAAGCATTTATAACTTTAACATTAAAGCCAATTTCACTTTGTTTTAACTGATCTAATACATCAGCATGAGCAGCAGAACCCACAGAAGTGATCAGTATAAGCTTCAAAGGAAATCCACTAAGCTCAAGTTGAGTATTTGCTTTTAATATACCTTCGTTGTGAAGTTTCATCAAGAGTTCCTGGCGAGCTATAGCAATTTGGCCTAAAGAAAATTGTGTATCTACATCACTAACATGTAATGACATTTTGCCGAACGGTGCATAAAAATCTGGACGTACTTTTATACGAACTTCACGATCTTCAGCCAATATTTCACGCAAATTAGCTTTGATCTTTTGTGCTTGCCATTTCAGTAAGGTACAAGGAATTACACTAGGGCTTGAGGCCTTAGTACCAGAATCGACTAGATCAAAATATATATGTCCGCTAGTATGGAAACGTAGTTTTTGAACATCACCTTTAACCCAAACTTCATCTGGAAAAGAAGTAGATACTGCTAATGAGATTGCTTCGTTGATTTCTTTTACAGAAAAAGTGCGATCATTCACTGCAATAGAATCATCGTCTACAAATCGATCAATTTCTGTACTAAAAGGCATTAAAACATTATACTTAGAGATAAGTAGATTTTAAAGCCAGCTAGAATCAAGTACCCAATATGACGAATTTCCTTTTTTTACATGCACACCCTGATGATGAAGCTATTTTTACTGGTGGAACAATCAAAAAACTAGCTAATGACGGACATAATGTGCACGTTGTTTTTGCAACTGGAGGTGAGCTAGGGAAAAAATTAAACAGTGAACAGAATATTCTAGATACAAGATTTGAAGAATCTCAAAATGCGTGTAAGATTTTAAACGTTAGCTCATTTGAATTTTTGGGTTATCATGATTCAGGTTTAGATAAAGATAATTTCCCAGAAAATGCTTTTGCTAAGTGCGATATAGATGAAGCATCTAAAAAACTTAATTTTTTTATAGAAAGTAAATCTATAGACGTTTTTATTTGTGATGATGAGTATGGCATTTATGGCCATCCTGATCATCTTCAAGCCCATTTAGTTGGGGTTGCATCATCAATCTTGGTTAAAGAATTTTATAATACAACTGTCGATCGAGAATATTTACATTTTGTTGAAACTCATTTAGTAGAAGAGGCAAATATTGCACATGCCTCTACATTAGATTTAGCCAGAACGACTTTGGGAATGTCTAGTGTTGAAATTGCTCACACGATATCAGTTAACGATGCACTAGCCGAGAAAAGAAAAGCAATGAAAGCACATGCTAGCCAGATTGACGATACATCGTCAGCTTTAATTCTAAATAACGATCAATTTAGAGCGGTATACGGTTATGAGTGGTTCATCGGTTTCAATGAGGATTCGAGATCGAACTCACTTTTGAAATATTGTATTTAATAATTATATTAAAGGAAAACATATGAGTATTATTAATAATCGTAAAAATAGCGCAGTAGGTGTTAAAGAAACTTATGTAGCCTTATTAACTGGAGCGCTTTTGCTCGACGTACGCGAGATCGAAGAGTTCGAAGCGGGACATGTACAAGGTGCTATTAATATTCCCTTGAGTGAACTCAACGAAAGATATATTGAATTAGACAAAAATGATGAAATACATATTATATGTAAAAGTGGAGGCCGTTCAGCTCAAGCAACCGAATTTTTGGCTAGTGCTGGTTATAATGTAAGAAATGTTTCAGGTGGTTCACTGGATTGGTATAGCGAAGAACTTCCCTTCATATCTGAAAACGGCGAAGAACCAACTGTCTTATAATTGAAGTGTCGTTGATGCTAACGGGCGCTTTCGTTATCGAGAAGCCAGCGCTTGACTTTAAGGCCAGTTTCATCCATACCCATATATCCACCCAATTCACCACTAGCTCGCACCACGCGATGACAAGGGATCAATAGAGGCAAAGGATTCTTGCGCATTGCTGTTCCAACTGCACGCGCTGCCTTTTCGTTACCAGCCAATGCAGCAAGTTCTTGATACGAGATAGTTGTTCCACTTGGTACATCTTTTAATAGCGTGTCATAGACTCTGTAAGTAAATGTACCATTGCCCGCAACATCTTTTAGATCGATACCACAAACTTTGATCATATTTTTCCATGCGATTTCAACTTCTTTTTTTGAACCACCAGAAAAATAATCCATAACTGAATCAATAATATCTTGCTGTCTTTTTAGAGAGATATCATCTTCTTCTCTGCGATAAGAGCCTTGCCAACCTGGCATAACAAATTCAACAACACGGCCATTTTGTGTAACAATCTCAATTGAGCCTATTGGAGTATTTGCAAAAAATGACATTTACTAAACGAATTGCTTAATGTCAGCTTGTTTCTCACCAACAGCTTTAGCAGCATTTAATAGATCTTGCTTTTCATCTTCAGCTAAATCAAGTTCAACAACTTTTTCTACACCACTACGACCAATTACTGCAGGAACACCTAGATAAACATCGTTTATTCCGTATTCACCATTCATGTAAGCGCATACAGGCATTTGTTCTTTAGTATCTTGCGCAACTGCTTGAACCATTCTCGCAGCAGCAGCACTTGGTGCATAATAAGCAGAACCAGTTTTTAGTAATCCAACAATTTCAGCGCCACCGTCGCGTGTACGTTGAACTAGTTGATCTATTTCTTCATTGCTTAAAACATCAGTTAATGCTTTGCCATCTACTTTTACTAATGAAGGAACAGGAACCATAGTGTCACCGTGGCTACCCAAAGTCATTGCCTCAATTTTATTTGTCGGCACTCCACATTTTTGTGCAACAAAATATTTAAAACGCGCAGTATCTAACATTCCAGCTTGACCCATAACTTTTGATTTATCAAAACCAGAAACAGCTGATGCAAGTGCTGTCATTTCATCAAGTGGATTAGAGACAACAATTAAAACAGCATTTGGTGATACGCCAGATAGTTTCTTGGTAACATCGGAAACAATACCTGCATTTACTTCAAGTAGATCCATACGACTCATCCCTGGCTTGCGAGGCATTCCAGCTGTAATCACACATATGTCAGAATCGGCAGTCTCTTCATATGAATTTGTACCAATAATATTTGTTTGAAAGCCTTCAATTGATTGTGCTTGATTCATATCTAAAGCTAAACCTTGTGGTTTACCTTCGAGGATATCAACCATCACCACTTCTTGTGCATAATTTGCTTCAGCAATTCTTTGAACTGTTGTAGAACCATAAAAACCCGCACCAACAACTGTAATTTTCATTTTATCTCCTATATAGAATTATTTATAAATAAATTCTAATGGAACAATCCATCTAATACTATTTGTGTGTCCACTGGGTTTCCATCAAATAGAGTTCCTCCCAAAGGTGTATCATCTAAACGTGGCGATACTGTTAAATCACGCATATCAATAAAGCAATCAACTTCTATACCGAATATATTTGTTTGAAAATCTGTTTCAATTCCAGCACCTGTTATGCTATTATCGTCTACAAGTCCTAATTCGCCTAAGGGATCTTTAAAAACTGTTTCCAAGTTTTCATCAAACTCAAACCTATTTCTTAATAAATTATTTAAATAAACCTCAATACCTTCTTCAAAACCAACACTTCTTTCCAGCAAAACTTGAAGACCTGCAATTGCTATTATATTGCGGAGTAAATTATCGTTTGGCTTCCCTATAGTTTGGATTAATCTCGAGAGTTCTATCAATTCTTTATTGCTAAAAGAACCCATTTTTTCCTTGATACAATTTAGAAGTTTAACTTCATCGTCGCCATAGGTGATTATATGCCTTTTTTCATCTTGCATTAACACTATAACCCTTAATTGACCGTTTCGATAGCTTTATTCTAATTAGGATATATTGTTTAATCAAATTTATTAATGTTCAGTTACATTCTTTCAATCATAGCTTGACCAAACTCATATGTGCCTACTTCGCTAGCTTCATCCATTGCGCGCGCAAAATCATATGTAACTACCCTATCGACAATAGTTCGCTCTAGAGCCGTTGTTATAGTACTAGCCACATCATCCCATCCTAAATGTTCGAACATCATTACACCTGACAAAATTACAGAACCAGGATTAACCTTATTTTGTCCGGCATACTTAGGAGCAGTACCATGAGTAGCCTCAAATACCCCATGACCAGTTGTGTAGTTTATATTTCCACCAGGAGCAATACCAATACCGCCAACTTGAGCAGCCAAAGCATCAGATAGATAATCGCCATTTAAATTACAGGTAGCCAAAACATCAAATTGTTTAGGGTTCAATAAAGTTTGTTGAAAACAATTATCAGCAATGACATCCTGTACAAGAATTTTATCTCCAGGATCGCCCCCACAATCCTCCCAAGAAACGTGAGTATCACTAAATTCTTCTTTGAGTAGGTCATAGCCCCAACGCATAAATGCGCCTTCTGTAAATTTTTGAATATTACCTTTATGAACTAGTGCAACATTTTTGCGACCACGAGCAATACTATATTGATATGCAGCTCGAATTAAACGTTTAGAACCAAATTCGCTAATAGGTTTTACCCCTACACCAGAACCATCCCGTATATCCCAATTAAAAGTATCATGTAAATATTCAATAAGCTTGACAGCTTGTGGAGTATTGGCTTCAAGTTCTAAACCTGCATAAATATCTTCTGTGTTCTCACGAAAAATAACCATATCGACATCTTGCGGTTTCTTAACAGGGCTAGGAACACCTTCGAAATACTTAACAGGTCGAAGACAAACATATAGATCTAAAATTTGTCGTATTGCAACATTGAGCGATCTTATGCCACCACCTACAGGAGTTGTGAGCGGTCCTTTAATTCCTACTAAATATTTTTCAAATGCCTCAATAGTACTGCCAGGCAACCATTCACCAGTTTCATCAAATGCTTTTTGTCCTGCTAATACTTTTAGCCACTCAACTTTTTTCGTATCACCAAAACATTTTTTTATAGCAGCGTCAAACACAGCTTGAGCAGCAGGCCAAATATCAATACCAATACCATCGCCTTCAATATATGGGATGATCGGATCATCAGGTACATTTAGAGTTAGGTCGTCATTTAGAGTTAAAGAATTAGGCATGCTTTAAGTTTAGCGCAACAACATATTGCCAATGTACACTATCGGTTAATTAGTAAAAGAGAAATTGTAAAAATATAGACCAAAGCTACAGGAACAATAAATGTAACAATATCTTGAACTCGCGGTTTAGAAACTGTTGTTTGATTATATGCGCATCTAGGACATTTGATAGAAGCGGTATTTTTAACTTCTATGATGTTAGAGTCATATGAAAATTCGTGATTGCAGAGATCACATGTGATCAATTCTACCGTTAAGGGTAAATCTGGTGTCGTCGGAATAGCCTGCGTCATTATAGAAATATTATTACACATTCTGGAGCTGATATCAGAATAATCTCAAGAAATTTTATTCTATATAATTATGTTTCAATACTATATATACAAAAGAGTCAAAATAGTAGCTTTACTTATTAGTCAGACTATGTGACAATTAAAAATACATGGACGTTCAAGATATTAATCAGCATACAACTACGGAAATTATCGCAGAAATCAGCTGTTTAGCACACCTTCTTAAAGGTGCACAAGCGTTAGAACTTTTGCGTGTTACTGCTTCGAAACGCGGTAAAGAGCTAGCTGCTGATCCTATGCTTCCAGATGTTATTGGCGTCCTTTATTTTCGTGAAGAATCACAAGGATTAGAAGAAGTATTGAATGAGATGATTAAAAACCACTCTAAAGAATTAGCTTCAAATCCAAATTTAGGTGTGGTCATTAAAATTCTAGCGATGACAGATCAAAATGGAATTGCTACAGAATTAATTGCTTCTACGGCTTCAAGACACACAGGGGAATTTTTGTCTTGTCCAACTATTAGTGAAGGTATGGCGGCTTATGAACGCAAAGCTACTACCACAGAAATGTACGGCGAGGTACATAACTTTTTAGATGGTATTTCCGAATGGCTAAAGTCAGATCGCGACTCTGAACAATTCCCGACTCCTCCAAAACTAGATAATATTCCTCTAAACTCTGGTATTGCACCTGATGCTGTTGGTTTGCCATTTTAAGATTTTTCAGCCGCATCTACAGTATTACGCAACAGCATAGCGATGGTTGTTGGTCCTACCCCACCAATACGTGGTGTCATAAATGATGCTTTTTCTGCACAATCTTCACTAATATCTGGGATAAGTACTCTATTCTCATCAAACGTCATCCCCGCACTTACAAGAACAGCACCTTGTTTAATCATGTCCGGCATAATAATATTTGGGACTCCAACTGCTGCGACAATAACATCGGCCTGTTTTGTATAATATGAAATATCGTCCGAACCTGTATGAACAATAGTTACAGTGGCATTAGCGTTTTCTTCTTTAAGTGTTAAGAGATTTGCAAGAGGTCGTCCAATTGTTAAACCGCGTCCAACAATCACAACGTGTTTGCCTGCAATCGATACGCCATTTTCTGCCAGAAGCGACTGGATACCAACAGGAGTACATGGGCGAGGTGCCTTAACTCCCATAACTAGCTTTCCTAAATTAATAGGATGCAAACCATCGGCATCTTTTTTTGGATCAATAGCCAACAAAGCCTGCTCTTCGTCACATTGTTTAGGTAACGGCAGCTGAACTATAAAGGCATTAATTTTCGGGTTGGCATTCATCAATTCAATTGCAGCGATAACTTGCGCTTGAGTTGCATTATCGTCAAGTTCAATATGATGCGAAGTCATTCCAACTTCTTCACACGCTTTATGTTTTCTACGAACATAACTTTGAGAATTAAGATCTGAACCTACAAGTATTGTTCCTAAGCCAGGCTCTATACCATCGTTTTTTAATTTTTCAACACGAATTTTTAAACGCGCTTTTTCATCTTCTAAAAAATCTTTACCGCTTAATATTTTTGCTGTCATATTTTAATTCTAACTTCTAAACTGTGGATAACTAGCCATGCAAGAACAGACCCTTAAGGCCGAGCTACTAATGTCTAAAGTGTCGAGTACCAGTAAAGATCATTGCAATATTATGCTCATTTGCAGCAGCTATTACTTCTTCATCACGCATTGAACCACCGGGCTGTATAACTACCTCTACACCATTAACAGCTGCAGCATCTATTCCATCACGGAATGGGAAAAATGCATCAGAAGCACAAACTCCTCCGCGCCCTCGCACGCCTGCTTTACATGCAGAGATTTCTGCAGCATGTACCCTACTTTGTTGTCCAGCACCAATACCAACAGCTTGACCATCTTTAGAAATTACAATTGCATTTGAAGATGTAGCTGCACAGACCTTCCATGCAAACTTAGCTTCTTTTAATTCAGCTTCGCTAGGTTGGCGTTCTGTAACTACTTTCCAATCATCAATTTGATCTGCAAAATCATCAGCGGTTTGTGACAAAAATGCGCCATCAATATGTTTTAATTCCCAACCCACTTTATTAGGCTTTGATGCAGAAATAACTCGCATATTTTTTTTCTTTGCGCAAATGTCCATGGCTTCTTTTGAAATACTTGGGGCAACAATAACTTCTGTAAAATTTCCTCCAATAGTTTCAGCTGTATCTGCATCAAGTTCACGATTCAAAGCAACAACTCCGCCAAAAGCAGAAACATCATCACAAGCAAATGCACGCTTGTAAGCATCGTCATTATCTGTACCCGTCGCAACACCACATGGGTTAGCGTGTTTAACAACAACACAAGCAATGTCCTCAAATTCATTTACTAAAGACCATGCAGCTTGCACATCAAGATAGTTAATATAACTCAAAGCTTTACCTTGATGTATTTCCATCTCTTGTGGCCAGGAATGATCGTGATTAATATGATCATAGATTGCAGCTTTTTGATGAGGATTCTCACCGTATCGCAAAGTACTTCTTTTCTCTAAAGCAACAACAATATTTTGGGGAAGATCACCAGAGTCTTTAGTTTCGTTATTACACATCCATTCGACAATTGCTGCATCAAAACTTGCAGTAGTAACAAATGCTTCACGTGCTAATTTAGCTCTTAAAGTATCACTTAATTTATTTGTATTATTCTTTAATTCATCTAAAACTTCTCCATATTGATCCGGAGAAGTTATAACACCAACGTGTGCATGATTTTTAGCAGCTGCACGAATCATTGCAGGCCCACCTATATCGATAGTTTCAATACCAGGATTCTCTACGAAAGGGTAAAGATTTACAACCACTATACCAAAAGGTTCAATACCAAAAGTAGCAAGATCATTCATGTGTGATTCTTTATCAAGATCAGCAAGAATACCTCCATGAATTTTTGGATGCAAAGTAACAACTCGATGTTCTAGCATTATAGGCATACCTGTAACATCTTCAACAGTGATAACTTTTATACCAGCATTAGCAATTTCGAGAGCTGTTCCACCACTAGAAACTATTTCTATACCAAGATCACTAAGAGCTCGAGCAAAATCTACAACTCCGGTTTTATCGAAACAAGATATTAGAGCTCGTTTTACTTCATGTATTTCTGTCATTATTATGTCTTTCTTTTCTAGTCTTATGCTTGAATTTATATCACTTTTTTATGCTTAAATTCTCCAATTAATAATTCAAGTTACAAAATTGTCGAATTGTTTGAGGATACAAACGGTGTTCTTCTTTTTGGATTCTTTCATGTAGCGAATCCTCATCATCATCTTCAAGAACCGGAACAGTCGATTGTGCAAGTATTGGCCCATCATCAACGAATTCTGTTACGACATGAACAGTGCATCCGCTTACACGCACTCCTTCATCGATAGCATTTTGCACTGCATGAGCACCTTTAAAGCTAGGTAATAAACTCGGATGAATATTTAATATACGATTCGGATAAGCATCGAAGATATCTTTAGAAAGAATTGTCATAAACCCTGCTAATACAATTAGTTCAATAGCATTTGATTTTAGTTCTTCTACAATTTTTCTTGTTAACTCTTCACGTTTGGACTTATATTGAGATTTATTAATTACAACTGTTTTTATATTAAGTTTTTTTGCTCTTTCTAACCCAAACACATCAGGACGATCGGACATAACCAAAGAAACAGGGATACCATCATCGATAATGGATTGTAAATTTGAACCCGAACCTGAAATCAGCACAGCAATTTTAGGAAATTCAAAATCTTCATAGTTGGATTTATTATTCGATGTTCCGATGTATACATTTTCTCACATTTATACGACTAATAGCGAAACGTATTGGATAGTAAAAATGATTTATACTATTTAATTATTAGTTGAATAATAATAATTAAATCCATTTGAGTCACTATTTATAAGTACAAGCACTCCAATAATTATCGCGATAACCAATCCAATGATACCTAGTACAAGTCCAGCAGTAGCAAAGCCCTTACCAACAACACTACCATTAGATTTCTTAATACGTTTCATGCCGACTAGCCCCAAAACGATTGCTAGTACATCAAGAACCCATACTAAGATCCAGCAGCAACTACCCAAAAGACCAATAATACCTATAATCATAGATGCAATTGATAGTCCATCATTTTTCGGACCAGAAACATTATATCCTTGAGCATTTCCATAATATGTACCTACACCCGGTGCACTTGGTGGCGGAGGTGGTGTTGGCATACCTGTTTGCGGTGGTATAGGCGCTATAGGTGCAGCAGGAACAGGCTGTGTTGGCTCAGATGGAGTCTGTTCTGGTGTGTGCGGAGGTGGGACCGGAGGAGGAGTGGAATTTTTCGAAGGATCATTGTCCCAAGGATTTTCATTATTACCAAAATTATCGTTATCTACCATGAGAGTCTTTCGTTTAAAGTTAACTATAACTTTAACTAGTTTTTATTTATTATTGGTGGATGTTCAAATATTAAAGTTCTATATTGCCATTTAGAATCTAATAAACATTAAAACAACAGATATCTTTGCATTAATTGCAAGGATTTAGATATTCTCTAGCACTTTGGCCATAGCAGCACCAATCTCAGTTGGATTCATAACTACTGTCGCTCCAGCTTTAGTTAGTGCATCCATTTTTGATTGAGCTGTACCTTTACCACCAGAAATTATCGCTCCAGCATGTCCCATTTTTTTACCAGCAGGCGCAGTAACACCAGCAACATAAGCAACAACCGGTTTAGTCATTTTCTCAGCAATATATTGTGCTGCTTCTTCTTCTGCGGTACCACCAATTTCACCGATCATAATTACAGCTTTAGTTTCAGGGTCTGCTTCAAAAGCCTCAAGACAATCTATGTGACTAACTCCAGGTACTGGGTCGCCACCGATACCTACACAAGTTGTTTGGCCAATTCCAAGCTGAGTTAATTCATGTACTGCTTGATAGGTGAGGGTACCCGAACGAGAAACAACACCAACGTTGCCTGTCATAGCTATCTCACCGGGGATAATTCCAATATTGCATTCACCGGGTGTAATAATTCCAGGACAGTTAGGTCCAAGAATTTTAGTGTTTGGATATTCGTTTTTAATTTGATTATAAAATTGTGCTTCATCGTGGCTCGGAACACCTTCTGTAATTACAACAATAAATTCAATTCCAGCTTGTGCGGCCTCTAATACAGCAGCTTTAACTCCAGGAGCAGGAATAAAAATACAACTAGCAGTTGCTCCTGTTGCGTCCATAGCATCTTTTACAGTTGCAAATATCGGAACTCCGTCGACGTTTTCACCAGCTTTTTTAGGATTTGTACCTGCAACAACTTGCGTACCATAATCACGGTTACGCAAACCATGGAATGATCCTTGACTACCAGTCAGACCTTGATAAATAACTTTCGTGTCTTTATTTACGAATATACCCATTTTATTCATTTCTTTCTTTTTTATGTCCGTTTCCTACAGGGTCGGACCCTGTAGTTTCTGTAGTTTGCAGTAATTAACGTTTAGATAATTCAACAGCTTTACGAGCAGCATCTAACATAGTTTCTGCAGCAACAACCATTTCGTTAGGATTAGCATTTAATATAGCTAAACCTTCTTTTACATTCGTACCATCTAGACGAACAACAATAGGAGATTTCAAATCAACTCTTTTTAAAGCTTCGATAACACCATTTGCAACGTCATCACATTTAGTAATTCCACCAAAGATATTTAGCATTATTGCTTTAACTTTTTCATCACTGTTAACAACCTCAATAGCGTTAGCTAAAAGATCTGCACTTGCTCCACCACCAACGTCTAAGAAGTTTGCTGGTCGTCCTTCAACTTGATTTACAACATCAAGTGTAGACATAACAAGACCTGCACCGTTTCCGATAATACCTATCTCGCCATCAAGACCAATATAATTTAAACCTTTTTCTTTTGCCATTTTTTCTCTAGAATCTAATTCTTGAGTTGCTTCGTATGCTTCCCAATCATCGTGGCGAAACATTGCATTTTCATCAAGTGTAACTTTTGCATCTAGCGCGTGAACTTCACCAGTAGGCTTTAAAATTAAAGGGTTTATTTCCGCTAAGTCACAATCACCCTGGACATAAGCAGTGTATAGTTTCATAATGATGTCAATTGCACCTTGTATTGCGGGTTCATCAAGATTCGCGCTATTAACCCATAGTGTGCATTGTTCTAAAGTCAGGCCTAAAGAAGGATCAATCCATATTTTAGATATAGCATCAGGATTCTCTACCGCAATGACTTCAATTTCTACGCCACCTTGCGCACTTAACATACCTAAATGTTTTTTTGCACTGCGATCCAGAGTAAAAGATACATAATATTCTTTCTCAATATCGCTTGCTACTTCTATCCATATAATTTTTACAATATGATCTTTAATATCAAGACCTAAAATGTTGCCAGCATGCTCACGAACTTCATCTTCATTGTTAGCAAGTTTTACTCCACCGGCTTTTCCACGACCACCAACAAGCACCTGTGCCTTAATTACGACAGGATAACCTATTTCATTTGCAATCTTTACGGCTTCTTCAACATTATCTGTAGCTTTACCAGCGCTGACAGGAATGTCATATTTCGCAAAGAGTTCTTTACCTTGATATTCAAGTAGATCCATTTAGTTTCCTTTAATTCTTGTATCCTTCACTATCCTCAGTATGACTGATTAAGCTTGGGCTGAACGACATATACATTACTATCTTGAGCATTTAAGTAACGAAATGAACTTAGATCTTAAAATCAATCAGAATAACATGCACTTCCTGATAGGTATAAGACAACCAACGATGTCTGGTCTTCGCGTTCGTATATCTTTAAAGTAGCCTTTAATCCATTGGATTTGTTCTTGATATCATAGATATCATTAACTCCTCTTGCGTCTTTGAATTTGTAGCTATTATCTTTTAGATTATTTTTCAAATCGTAATAAAAACTTCTAGCTTCATCTCGAGTATCAAACGAGACTTCTAATTCCAGTTCTGCTTTTCGACCAGTATTAGATCCAATATCTTCAAAAAATGTTAAAGGGCAGTGTGATTCAGTTTCAGTTTCAACGACCGAAGAATCATCAATATAATCATAAACTAATTTTTGTGCCTCAGCTTTTACAGAATTTAGCTTTGAGCTATAGCCAGTTTTTCCCGATGAGCGATTTAGATAAACCAATAACCCGCCACAAATAATAAGAACAGCAAGAACAATGCCCCCCAATATTTTAAGAGTCAACTTAGTACTTTTAGTCATATTTTTATTCTAATCAAATAATTTCTAAGGGTGGGTTTAATGAAGCCATAAAAGTGCGTTGTTTATTTTCTTCTTCAAAAATCACGGTAATAGCAATATCGCCACTTTTATGAGTTTCTACTTGCGCAATAATACCTTCACCATATTTACCATGAGAAACCTTTGTAGCAATGCTAAAACCAGTAACATCGAAATCATCTGGTATCTTCTGAATATTTTTATTACGGCCAGGTAAATCGAATATTGAAGAACTAACAACATTTGAAGTTATAAAATCAATAGTTCTCGGATCAGCATCTAAGTATTCATCCTCTTGACCTTGAAGATCATCAAAAACAACATCATCATAAACACTGCCATAACGAGATTTATGAGATCCTTCACTACGTCCAGCACGGCGAGATGCAAATGAATCATTCACAGACTCACTATCTTTAATAATATTTACCAACTCTGAAGGTATTTCCTTTAGGAATCTACTTGGAGAATAAAATTCTGGTGTTGCATAAAGCATGCGAGACAAAGCACAGCTCAAATACAACTTTTCCATAGCGCGAGTAACACCCACATACATTAAACGACGTTCCTCTTCTAATTCGCTAGAGTCACCCAGAGATCTTTCATGAGGAAATAGTCCTTCTTCTAGGCCAACAATTGCTACAACCTGATACTCCAAACCTTTAGCAGTGTGTAAAGTCATTAACGTTATCGCATCATCGTTTTCATTAGATTTATCAGATTCACTTAACAAAGATACAGCTTCTAGAAAAGCAGAAACTCTTTCGATAGGATTATCTATATCTATAGTTTTATCTTTGTCAAAGTTCTCCTCAAATTTTGATACCTCACCAACTTGAGCTTCTAAGACTGCTTCCGATAGCTGTGCTGCCTTTTCTAGAGCCAAATCAAACTCTTTAGCTTGATTCAAAAGCTCACTTAAATTTTCCAGCCGACCGTCCGACTCAAAACTTCCTTCATCGTTTAAAACTTTATAATAACCAGACTCGTTTAGTAGAAATTCTAAAACTTGCGCTATTTTTACTTGCTCTCCATTTCCCGCATTATCAAAAAGTGCACATACCCCAAGTGCGGCTGTCGCTGCACGCTTAGGTAGAGCATATTCATTTGGACGTTCACAAGCTTGACGAAAACTAATATCATACATGCGAGCAAATTGAGCAATCCTAGAAACAGAAGTATCCCCTAAACCGCGTTTAGGTTCATTAATAATTCTTCTCCACGATGCTTCATCAGCAGGATTAACAAAAATTCGTAAATACGAAATAGCATCTTTAATTTCTTTTCGCTCAAAAAACTTAGTACCACCAACAATTCGATATGGTATGCCTTGTCGAATCAATTGCTCTTCTAATAAACGTGATTGAGCATTAGTACGATAAAAAATAGCCATGTCATTAAATTTATATTTTTTAGACTCTTTTTGTAGCTGACCAATAACATATTGTGATTCACTTCGGTCACTTGCAGCATAAAAAACGATTATTGGTTCACCAACACCTTTATCTGAAATTAGTTCTTTCTTTATACGATTAGAATTATTAGAAATTACACTATTAGCCGCTTGCAAAATATTTTCTGTGGATCGATAGTTCGTGTTTAAAACAACGGTTTTTGCTTCTTCAAAGGTCTCTTCAAAACGTTGAAAATTCTGATGATCAGCACCACGAAATTTATATATCGACTGATCTCCATCACCAACAACAGTTATATTTCTATGTTTTGTTGCAATTTTAGAGACAAGCTCAAATTGAGCAAGGTTAGTATCTTGAAATTCATCGACTAAAACGTGCTGAAACCTTTCTTGATATTTTTCTAATTTCTCTTCACTCGTACGGAACATTTCAACGACTTTTAATAACAAGTCATCGAAATCAACAGCATTTGCGTTTCTAAGTCTGTGTTCATACTCAGCATAAATTTTTGCGATAGTAGTTTGTGTATCCATCTCTGCGCGTTCTAATGCAACGCCAGGCGAAATCATTTCATTTTTTAAAGATGAAATAGTTCGATAAACAGATTTGGCTCCAAAACGTTTCGGATCAGCACCTATATCTCTACGTGCATAATCAACTAAACGAGCAGCATCTGTCGTATCGTAAATCGTAAAACCATTTTTTACACCAACAACATCACCATCGTATCTAAGAATACGAGAACAAGCAGAGTGAAAGGTAGACACCCACATTTTATTTGCAACGGGGCCGACAATTTTAGATACTCTACTGACCATTTCAGCTGCAGCTTTGTTCGTAAAAGTTATAGCCAAAATTTGGTAAGGAGAAACATCATGTTCTTCAATAAGATAAGCAATACGATTTGTTAATACTCTAGTTTTTCCAGAACCCGCTCCAGCAACTACTAAAAGTGGACCATCAATATGTGTCACTGCTTCTTTTTGTTCGGGATTCAAATTTTGTATTAAATCATTTGAGTTATCTTTAATATGATTATTTTCAATACCAAGCCCAGAGACTACACTCGAAAGCGAGTCGTTAAAACTATTTGCGAAGATATTTGCTGGAAAAGTCACTATTACAATTTAGACAATATATTGGACTCAAGATGAATTGCCCAATAGTAATTATCAGAAATTCTCAAAACAATATTTAATACCAAGCTTCTTACTTATTGATATATATTCGTCAAATGTTTGTGTTAGGTCAGAATGCAAATTATTAATTTTTGTTTGAATTTTAGAAATCTGATCATTATATAGTTTAATTTGCTCAGGATCGTTGACATTAGCACCAGCATCGCTAATTGCTATGGCCTGTTGATAATGCTCAATAAAATTTGGAAAGATGTCGCGCGCATGCGACAAATCATCTACGATAATTTCCCAACTATCAATATCTTTCTCACTGGGAGTAATCTCACCAAACCTCGATATTAAACCATCTAGTTCATCTTCGACCATAGCGAAATTCGTATTAATTTCTTTAGTATCATTTATATTCGTTTTTTTATAGTTGTCAAAAACCGATAGCTCAATTTTATTACAAGCTTTTTCAACTTCAGACTGAAAATTATTAATATCCGGTTTTTGTATGTTGCTAGGTTTAGTCTTTAGTATTTTTTTACTATCTTTTGAGGAACATGAAATTAATATTGAAGGGATAAGTACCGTCAAGAAAATGAATAAGAATATTTTCTTTTGCATAAGGTACTCCCTTTATGTTTCATTCTATTCCCATTCAATGGTTCCTGGTGGTTTTGATGTTATATCGTAAGCTACTCTATTAACTCCAGCGACTTCATTGATAATTCTATTTGCCATTTTTTCAAGTACGTCATATGGAATACGTGCAAAATCAGCAGTCATTGCATCATCGGATGTCACAGAGCGAATCACTATAGGATATGCATAGGTGCGTTCATCACCCATCACGCCAACACTTTTAACGGTAGGTAGTACTGCAAAACTTTGCCAGATTTCTCTATATAAACCAGCTTTACGCACTTCTTCAACAACTATATGGTCTGCTGCTCGAACAATTTCTAGTCGTTCACGTGTAATATCTCCCACAATGCGAACTGCTAATCCAGGCCCTGGGAATGGTTGACGCCACACTATTTCTTCAGGTAGACCCAGTTCTGCACCAATGGCACGTACTTCATCTTTAAATAGATTTCGTAAAGGTTCAACTAGCGCGAACTTCATATCTTTTGGAAGTCCACCAACATTGTGATGGCTTTTTATTTTTGCAGCATCATCAGTGCCAGATTCAATCACATCTGGATATAGTGTACCTTGGACCAAGAATTTAGCATCCTGAATATCATCCTCGACTTCTTCAAATATTCGTATGAAAGTCTCTCCAATGATTTTTCGTTTCTTTTCAGGATCAGTTACTCCTGCTAATAATTCTAAGAACCGATCTTGAGCTTTCACATGAATTAATTCGATTTTGAACTGATCACGAAATGTCTTTTCAACTTGCTCAGATTCGCCAAAACGCATCATTCCCGTATCAACATAAACACAAGTTAGTTGATCTCCAATAGCCTTATGCATGAGTGCAGCTGCAACAGATGAATCTACACCGCCAGAAAGTGCACATATAACTTTGCTATCTCCAACTTGGTTTCGTATAGCTTCAATTGAGTCAGTAATAATTGAGCTATTTGTCCATGTAGGCAAACAGCCTGCACCATTGTACAAAAAGTTTTTTAGTATTTCTTGTCCAAAATCAGAATGTTTTACTTCTGGATGGAATTGGGTTCCATATATTCTAAGTTCATCATTTTCAATCACTGCAGCTGGTGTCTGCTTTGTTGATGCAGTTACACTAAACCCTTGCGGAGCTTTTGTGATTGAATCGAAATGGCTCATCCATACATCATGTTCTCTCTCGATAGCACCTAATAGTATAGAAGTACCGGGAATAATCTCAATGGCCGAACGGCCGTATTCACCGACTCCAGTTTTTTCTACCAAACCACCAAGTTGCTTTACAATTAATTGTGCTCCGTAACAAATTCCTAATATTGGAATACCTAAAGAATATATTTCTAGGTCAAGTATTGGTGCATTTTCTTCATGAACAGATTTAGGACCACCAGAAAGAATTATTGCAGCAACATTACGATCTTTTATTTCCTTGGCAGTAATTTTTCGTGAAACTATTTCAGAATATACGTGTGCTTCACGAACCCTTCTAGCAATTAATTGTGCATATTGTGCTCCAAAGTCAACAACTAAAACTACACTCTGGTCATTTGGTGACATTGAAACATCAGAACTCATCTATTTATTTCCCATTCCAATATTTTGATCATTCTGTAATTTTTTTCCTTCAGTTTGTAACGCTGGAGCTATCATAACTTCTGCTTTTTGAAACTCTTTTAAGGTTTCATGTCCTGTAGTTGCCATTGAAGTACGCAAAGCACCACAAAGGTTTAAAGTACCATCATTTTCGCGAGCAGGCCCTACCAATATTTCTTCGAGTGTGCCTTTAATTTGTGTTTTCACACGTGCACCACGTGGAAGAGTTGGATGAAATGTTGCCATACCCCAGTGATATCCTTTGCCTGGTGCTTCACTTGCACTTGCAAGCGGTGACCCAACCATTACAGCATCTGCGCCGCATGCAATTGCTTTGGAAATATCCCCACCTGTTGCCATTCCACCATCGGCAATAACTTGAACATAGACCCCAGTCTCATCAAGATGGCGAATACGTGCGCCTGCAGCATCAGCTATTGCAGTTGCTTGGGGAACACCTATTCCTAAAACTCCACGAGAAGTACATGCATGGCCAGGACCAACTCCAACAAGTATACCTGCAGCACCTGTTCTCATTAAGTGAAGTGCACCAGAGTAACTTGCGCAGCCACCTACTATTACCGGAATATCTAATTGTCGTATAAAAGAGGCTAAATCAAGAGTCACACCATTTTTTGAAACATGTTGTGCACTGACAACCGTACCTTGGATTACAAGAATGTCTAAGTCTGCATCTGTAACATATTTTAGATATTTATCAACTTGTTGAGGAGTTAATGATGCACATGTTGTAACACCGCCAGCTTTTATTTCGTTAATCCGTTGTGTAATCAATTCTGGCTTTACTGGCTCTTCATATATTTCCTGCATTCGAATAGTAGCTTTTTCTATTGGCAGTTGCGCTATTTCTTCTAATACTATTTCAGGATCTTCATAACGTGTAAATAATCCTTCTAAATTTAAACAACCAAGTCCGCCAAGACGTCCCATTTCTATTGCTGTTTGTGGGGAAGTTACCCCATCCATTGCTGAGGAAATAACAGGAAGTGAAAATTTATAGGCATCAATCTCCCAATCAATACTTACATCTTGCGGATCACGTGTTCGTCTTGAAGGAACTATTGCTATGTCGTCGAATCCATAAGCTCTTCTGCCAGATTTACCAATACCAATTTCAATCTCCACGTATACGCCTTTCAATACGAAAACTTTAATGTCAATTCTAGTTTGTAAAGGTCATTCTGAGTGAAACGGAGAATACCATAATCGCAATTAGACCTCGTTTTCATTGATGATGGCTATATCACTTAGTAGAATTGACGGAACTCAAAATATCAAATAATATTTGTGCTGTTGCACCCCATATGAATACAGGTCTTCCAATTGAATCTTTGAGCCTAAAGATATGAATTAGATGAGAGGCATCGGTCGTATCCCAAAATTCGCTGTAATAGTTATCTGGCAAAAAGAGGTCATCTATCTTAATATGATGAAGCATCTCGACTTCATGATTATTTAGTTGAATTTTTTCTAATGAAGTTTTGGATATTATTCCTATGTATGGGGCAATAAGCAGATCGACAGATTTGGTACGTCTGGTTTTTGATCGACCTATAATTTCTATATCCTCAGATTTAATACCTATTTCTTCTTCAGTTTCTCTAAGTGCACAGTTTTTTAGGTCAAGGTCAATTTCATCAAGGTGACCGCCTGGAAATGCAATATCTCCAGAAAATGAACTCATCGAATGCGGTCTTTGTATCAATAGCATTGAATCTAATTGTCCTGAAAGTTCTAATAGTATTGGTACTAATACAGCAGAAGTTGGGTTTTTAGGCTCGTTACCAGATAATTGTTCGAGTT
>ERZ724508.443-NODE-443-length-29663-cov-6.114564_pt1 | contig 29663 bp, 42 predicted proteins | sample MGYA00376041_ERZ724508 | MGnify/ENA primary metagenome ERZ724508 (study PRJEB28724, sample SAMN07190887) | wastewater metagenome | isolation source: effluent of sewage treatment plant in Hong Hong | place: USA: Christiansburg, Virginia | collected 2016-03-01 ...
CCAGTGGCTGTCCAACCAATATCTGTGAAACGCCAGCACAGAAGCCTGCTATGAAATCCCTGAGCGTGATCACCGATTTGTGAGCATTTTCTTCTGTCATTAAGTCGAGTTTCGATTCAATTGTTAATTAAGTAGCCAGCCCGACTGGGAGAAACAACGAGAGTTAAAGGAGTTGCAATATACACATCACCAGCCGTTTTTCTCAAGAGATTCCCTGACATTTTCGAAGACGTAGAAGATAACTGCGTTGGCTGGTACGGTTCTAATAATCGCAGAAGTAAGCCCTCTCCATAAGAGCTTGTTCTATCTGCAGAAGGCAATCGACTCACTGTAAGAACTACAGAAGCCGCTTTGCACTTGTGTCTTAACTACGTCAACTGGGTACACTGGCACAATAAAAAATCCTGCTGCTGCTCCGGCGATAATGATGTCTGTGTCTGAAGAATCCGAGTGGGATATCTGTCCTGGCTTCATCAAAGCCCGTAATGTTCCTTCGTATGCTAAAAAATATATTGTGCCACCGAGACCCTCTCTTAGATTGCAGGCCAAGCCTCCTCGAAACAGTCTCCTCCACTGTCCTTCGATGGTCATTCGATAAAGAATATGTAATCCCGACCGGTACTTCTGGAACTCATAAGTCTTCATCTGCATTTGGATTTTACAGAATTCCATGGGGGTATAGATAAGCGAGCAGAAGTAGCCGGCCATCGTGCCACACAGTCCGACTTGATACATGGGAAGCAGTTCAACATCGTTTTTGTTCACATAATTTCTGAAGAACCGATGAAATGACTCGTTGAGTCCCAGTTCCTGGGAGACTAGTAAGCCGTTTCCCAGGAACATGGTACTGGAGCCCCGGTAGTACGTAAATATGTTGAAGCCTGCCTCCTTCCAGATCAGTTTCGCAGTCTCACTCAAAGTCAGTTTCCTTCCTGCCATCTGTATTTGGGTTTTGATGTAGTCCATCGGCTGACCGACAATTGTTTGAGAGAATCCAGCCATCAGTCCTGAGAAGAAATCCTTGAGGTTGAAGATGTTGTGGGGCGCCTCCCTATGCTTAACATCTTCTATCATCAAGCCAAATAAAATATACAAGGATGGACATCAATATTGCTGATTGTTGAGAAACCGAAGCTAGGTTTGCTGCTTGTCCATAGAAAACACGCCTCTTCGGGCAACCTAAACCAGCAGTCCAGTGCCCAGCAGATAGGCGATGAGCCACAGACTGATGTATTGCGAAAATGCCATTTTAAGGGTCTACAGAAAGCCTGTGTAGTAGGTGAGGATGGCTGTCGGCTTGCTGACCAACTGCAAGTTGAGTCGCAGCGGAGCAGTCGTACCCCTGATTACATCGGTGTTCATAATAGTGGTTTGTAGCATATAATTACTGGAATAGGCATTATCCTTGATGGTGGAGAAGTTCGATTGGTATGAGAAGTCTTTGAAGTAGGGCGCAAAATTGAAATCTTGTTCGTTAATTGATCTACCTTAGGCCAGAGTTACATTGCCGATAGGGTTTACTTGTTGGAGTAGTCCAGGAGTCCAGTGAGCGTAGTTGTTTGTACACCTGACGTCCATGGGACATTGACAACGGAAGTTACCATGTATTTGGCATTCAGAATCGGAATGGTCAATTGAAAGAACAGCAATAATTCGATTTGAGTCAGTGTCGAGGAGGTTGGTGCTACAGTGATGGTAGCGCTGATGGAGTGAGTAGTTGGCGTTACAGTAAGGCCCTTGAAGTAACCACATGGCTTACGCTTAGGCTGAATACCGGAGCTGTTGCAGACATGTTCGATAGTTGGACGGACGGTATGTTGGAAGTTGCAAACGTTGTCTAGCCGCCTCCGCCTCCGTTATAATACTTGATGTTCGCCACGTACCTCCCAGTGAAGAGGTAGGACACCGGCACAAATTCCGCGGCTGGAGTCGTCCAGAAATCTAGGATAACTGTATGCGTACAACTGGTCGAGAAGGACAGGTAGAAGGGTATTGCTAGGATAAGGTACCATACTATCAAGCAGAAGATGCCTGCTTAGGACAGCAGCTTAGCCTAGTAGTACTGACTGAGAGACCGGCTGAACGAACCCATATAGTAATTTAAATATCACGAAAGGCAATAAATTCAGGACAATCAAACGCTTGCTTGCTTTGCCATTCGTTCTTTAAGACGCTCGTCTGTCTGCAGGTCATCGTGCTCCATATTATCCTTGTGATCGCCCGACAGCGATAGATTTCGTTCACCTCCTTCATTAAGCTGAACAGTTCGAGGCTGGGTATGAGCAATGATGACCGGTTCCGACGCAATTATGTTATTGTTGGCTGCTTGATTTTGTTGAGCCCGCTTAATTCTGTGCTGCTTAACACACTCGTAAATGAGCCATGCGAAGACTACAATGACGAGGATGCAGAGTAAAGTGAAAAAGATCCAGCCACTTCCAGCGTCCTTTCTGTATATTACAACAGGTCTCTGTTCAGGAGGGGGAGTGTTGAATGTTGGCGGATTGTGTTGTATTGGTCGCTCTGTGATAGGCTGGCTGTTGATAGGTTGTTGCTGGAACACACTTTCTGATGGAGACCTACTGAACACTGGAGGGCGCCAAGACTGATCTGTTCGAGTTGTACGAACGGTAGATCTTTCGTCGGTTTACCTGAGCGTTCCCCTGTTTGAGCTTGGTGGTGCAGAAGGCGGTGGGTTAAGAATTGTGGGAGCTATTATGGGGGTGATAACTGGTTCACTGTTGGTGAATCCGATGTTATCACTATTCGCGAAACTATCGCTTGTAGGGTTGGATGTGGGAATAGCGTTGTTAAACTCTGCCTTCGTCCCGTCCTTAAAGACAGATGTATTGAATGAAACATTCTTTGATGATGGAGTTGAGTCGTTGTCATCACTGAGATTGATTGCTTCATCCTTTTTCAAAACTGTAGGGGAAAAGATACCATTCAACTTCTCCGTGATATTTCCCTTCGATCGAGTAATATTCAACGACCCCTTCGTCTCCTCCTTCGAAAATGTGTGCTTCTTAGTGTCTTTACTATTGCTTTCCGTGGTATTATTATTAGTCTTTGCATTTGCAGCAGTCTTGTTAAGAGTATCGCTGCTGTTACCTGTAGTGCTAGAATTCGTGGTGTTCAGTGTGGTATCGGCAGTCTTGTTTGTAGCAGCGGGTCGGCGAGTGAGATCATCGTCGGAGACAGTCTCACCAAGCGCACCTAATAGGACAGCAGCAGTTGCTCCCTTAATATCACCTGCTTGTATTCTTTAAGAGGAGACTTTGATTCCAAGAGCTCTAACCTCTTCATACTCCAATTTGACACAGCTCAAAATGGTCTGGAAAGCATTGTACTGAACCACAGTGTTGGTAGTGGCATGCACTGTCAGCGTTGTTGAATTGTAAGAGAAATTACCCGTTTAAGCTTCCACTGTCGCAAGGCCAACAAAAGAGAACTGGTCTGGTTTGATTTGGTCGAGGACTTTGGTGTAATTTGACTGTGCAGAGATGTTAATGGTTGGGAAGACTGTGCCCACCCCTTTGCACTTGTCAAAGTATGTCGCGACTACAGTTATTTCCACCCAATCTACTTTATCGAATTTATCCACATCGTTGGTGTACACCCGCAGCGGGTTGTCAATAGTCTTCGGCTGGAAGCTAATGGTGCGGGTTAGCAGATTGTTACTGAACCCCTTAATAAAGTAGGTGTATTCCACGCCTTTGTCGTTTGTCTATTTCGTAGTCCAGTCTCGCTTGGGGTGTTACTTGTTGATAACCAACACTACGACGAGGAAATTCAAGGGCTTTTGCATCACCAGATAATCTACTCGCAGACTTACTATTGGATCTACGCTTGTGCAGTTTTTAATTGTTGCGTTCAGCCAAAAGTCAGCCTCTTGGGTACCGTTGTCCAAGGCTTTCCTTTTGCTGTAGGACTCTTTCAGCTTGAGAAGAAAGGGAGCGCCGTATTCGATTTGGCTGATGCGCAGCAGCATAACTGGTTAAATAACAGCCATCATGGTCTGGTTCTGTTCGAGTTTGTCCCGAGTAAAGTAGAAGGACCCAGTAGTGTATGCTTTTGCAGGAGCAATCTAAGTTTCGCTACTCGGGATTGGATCTGCAGCCAGTAGGAGAATGGACAGCGCCAACAACAGTACGATAGTTCGCATTGTTCAATTATTAACAAGCAGCGGGAGAATGATCAATATAATTGCGAGGAGAGGAAAGGATAGCGGGGACGGTCACTGTCCAATCTAACCGTTCGGTATCGGCCATATTCGTAGTTTAAACCTATAATCATTAAACAGATGAGGAACCGAGAGTACGACCACTTATTCAAACTCGTCATCGTGGGTAACTCAGCAGTAGGCAAGTCATGCCTGTTGTTACGATTCGCCGACGACCAGTTCAGCGAGAACTACATGACCACCATCGGGGTGGACTTCCGGTTTAAGACGTTGAACATCGACCAAAAGAGCGTGAAGCTGCAGATTTGGGATACAGCTGGGCAGGAGCGGTTCCGCACCATAACGAACACCTACTACAAAAGTAACCTCATTGCCAATGCAGATGCCAATGCAGTATTACTAGTTTACGACATCACCAATATGGAGAGCTTCCAGGATATCGAGAAGTACTGGCTCAACGAGGTGGAGAGCTACGCAGACCCTGGCACTCAGTTAGTGCTAATTGGTGCTGAATTTCTCTTACGTGTAGGCAACAAGTGTGATCTCGAAGACAAACGAGCCGTACCAGTGGAAACTGCTCGACTGTTTGCACAGTCAAAGAACATGGAGTTCTATGAAGCATCAGCCAAGACCGCCAAGGAGGTCAGCGAAGCCTTTACGGAGATAACCAGGAAACTGTATCAGAAAGTCGATAAGAACAAAGCAGGACGGCCACAGCTACCTGTACAGCAGAACCAGCATTTGGAAAGGGGGAACGCTCCAAAAACTCAAGGTGGCTACTGCTGCTGATATTGAATGATCAACGGCCAGTTCTAAGTTTGAACTGTCTCGGCCTATAGTAATATCTTCATCGGTATGATTAAGCTGCTCTGCGTACTGCTACTTGCCGTGATCAGCGTCCTGGCCGCTGAGGTTGTGTTCCAACCGGAAAGAATGGCGTTGGTGGATCGCCGCAAGAATAACTATCTTCTTCGTGGAAACATTCCTCTAGTCAACGGAGAGTTTCGCATGGACCTGCTCAAGCAGAGGATCGAGGAGATCACCAAGCTGAAACCTGATAGCTACCAGCTCAAAGTTATCAGTTTGATGAACCACTACACCGATAAGGAAAGTAAAAATCTTGCGCTTGAGGAGGAGTACTTTGACCTCCATCCCAGATCTGGAGAGTTCATGTCCTATCCAGTTCTGGGCTTCGTCGCCAACCCATAGACCATGCCAGAGATCTTTGTTGATATTGCAGCTTACTTCTACGAACGGTTTAGCTTTGACAAGCTCGACCATTTCTCCGAAACACTTCACCAGTGGCTCAGCACTGACAAAGCAACCCCTATGGTCTATTATTTCCACTGTAGCCATGGTATTGATCGAACTGGGCTTGTTTCAGGAGTCTACCGAATGAAATACCTAAAGAAATCGTTGAAGGAAGTTATCGATGAGAATACCCAGGTCGGTAAAAGAGACATGCTATGGACAACCTACTCTGGGCTGTTATGGTACTGTGAGCATCTACAACGCGACAGGGAAGGACTCGATTGCGGGGAAAGGGGAGGAGAGTATTACACCAGTAAGAGGGCTGGATCCAAGAAAGTGGCTTTGGACGATGAGTTGTGATTGTTTGTATACGAAATATTACGTCAGGAAATGGAGATAACCCAAAAGATTTCGGTGGGAAGCCTAGTCGAGCTGCAGGGAGATGAAATGGCGGGCGTTTTGTGGAAGTTAGTCCGAGCACAGCTCATTGACCCGTATCTCCAGATCGACCTTAAGTCTTTCGACTTAAGCCTTGAGAATAGGGATAAGACAAGCAACAAAGTCACAGATGAGGCCATCGAAGCGATTAACAAGATTAAGTTGGTCGTGAAGTGTCCCACGATTACACCCACCAAGGAGCACAAACTAAAGGAGGTGTGGGAGTGTGCTAGCAACAAAATCATGAACCACATTGGTGGAACATCTTTTACTGAGTGCTTAGAGTTAAAAAAGGTTCCCAAGTTGGTCCCAGGGTGGCAGAAACAGATCGTACTGGCAAGACACTGCTTTGGCGATCAGTATAAGGCTGTTGAGTTTCAGCCAACTGGAGGAAAGTTCGAGATAGTCTTCGAAGGTCAAAGTGGGAAGGTGACTCGCCTGAACGTGTTTGACTTCAAGAAGGGAGGAGGAGTCGCAATGGCCTTCTACAATACTGACGAATAAATAACTGCGTTCGTGCACAGCTGCATGAAGTATGCACTGTACAAGCAGCTTCCACTGTACTTCACCACCAAGAATACCATCCTCAAGCGTTACGATGGTCGGTTCAAAGATACTTTCCAAACCATTTACGAGAAGGAGTACAAAAAGCTCTTTGACTCCAAAAAGATTTGGTATGAGCATCGACTAATTGACGACATGGTAGCCTACATGATGAAGTCGGACGGTGGGTATGTGTGGGCATGCAAGAACTACGACGGAGATGTTGAATCCGATAGTGTCGCACAAGCATATGGATCAACTGCAATCGCTGTCAGTCTTCAGATGGGCACCCAAGGCGTTGTCTTAGCCGAACCGTTGCACGGAACAGCCTCACGGCATTATCTTCGGTACCTCAAGGGTGAGGAGACATCAACAAACCCTACTGGTATCATTCTCTCATGGACCAAGAGTACTATCCCTCCTTATTTTAGTCCTCTCATACAAGGCCAAACTTGACAACAACGCAAAGTTGGCCAACTTCTCGAAGGCGCTGGAAAAGTCTGTAAGCGAGACCATCGAACTGGGCTACATGACTCAGGACTTGGCAAGTTGCGTGTACAGCACTCGTACCCCACCGAAGGACAAGTTTTGCGGAACAACCGCTTTCATAGGGAAGGTTGCTGAGGTGCTGAAGAGCAACCTAAACAGTTCGAAGATGTGACTGCCTGTCGAAAGATGGATATAAAGAAATCATATGGAAGTTTACGAGAAGGGCATATTTCTTGTAGCTTAGTCAAGTATAAATCAAAGGCACAAACAGGCGGTACCATTTACAGCTACTCAGATGGCATATTGCGAAATGCTTGCAGAGAATTCAGCCGATACCGACGAGTTGGCAGTATGTCAGGCATACAGCATTAGGCATGTGCAGGGAATAGACGCAGCAATTAATGATCTGTAAGCGAGGAATAAGCGACAACCATAACCGTCGTTGCTGAGCATGATCAGCATGGCTGTTCTGTACACCCAGAAAAACGATTTCGAGAATGCACTGATTTGGTACAACCAACTGCTGTAGCTATTTGAGGTCGCAGATTAGCACACCTTGTTCAACATCGGCTGCTGCTACCATAAACTCGGCAGCCTAGATAGCGCCAAACAATATTACGAGAGGTGCCTCAGTATCAATCAAAGTTCACTTCCAGCAATAGTAAACATTCGAGCACTGGAGATGACGAGATCCTTCCCGCCTCAGATGCAATTACCAGCCAGCAGTAGATTGGCAAAGTCGAATTCACAGGAGAAAGAGCCAAGGATGCCCACAGAAAGAAATGTTTAATCGTTCTGTTTGGAAATTGCATCACAAAATGGGAGCAAAAGCTATTCAGGTTACAAACAGCTCGAGAAAGTCGATCGGCTGAATCAATCAACACAGCTGTACAACGAAGGCAAACATGAGCAATCACTGTTACTGCTCAAATCCATTCTCTAAGAGGAAACCAAACCTGCTAAGTTCATGGCGATAGTGCATACCAATATGGGCATCATTCACTCCAGGCTGGGCCACGCCAAACACTCTCTCGAACATTACAAACAGGCACTCGAGCTAACAGTAAGCTCAAGTCATCAAAGACTTCTGCGTGGATAGATCAACCTAATTCGGCAGGAATCGCTGGCTCACTCGAGCCTCCACCGCCGAAAAAGTAAAGCCTATCGGCAACCCACCACCAACACTTCGAGTTGATAATTTTCGTTTGTCAATTATCCAATTCATGTCACTCGCAAAAAGACCCTTCTACTACCTCACCGACCGCGAGACACTATATACCAAACTGGTGACACCCAAGGGCAACTTCATCTGTTATCCGAACAGCTACGAACCGCTGACACAGAGGCAGGTGCGCAGGAAGAAAGCAAAACTCATTGCCAAGATGTTGTTCTGGTCGGTGCTGCATCCTCAGAGTATGACGGGCTCCGACTACAGAATTTGCTTAAGTAGGGTTATTGATATCACGAGTGCGCTGGTTCTGGGGCTCATCGGTACTGATAGGGAAACGCAGCAACCCGTGTCATCAAACGATTTCTGAGCAGGTTGGAAACACCGTTCGTGGAGAACATTCTAGCTGACAGACTCGTCAATTTAGATACTGTGAAGAGCTTCGCAACCAATTCAGGGTTCCTTGCCTTTACTTACTGGAGCACTCGTAGCGTATTCAAGGAGCCTTATCTTTACGACCTAGCTTTGGAATACAAAAGTAACTTTGACTCCAGCGGTGAGTACACTTCCAGCAACTGTTCGGAGGTCCTGGCAGACCTCGAGAAGCAGCGTTTCAACCCTCCCCCCGCGTGATCGCTGTCGTGTCCATTCAACCTATATAATTTATTAACAAACCGTTCAGCAAGCTATGAATCGGAAGAGCAGAGCCAGCCTCAAAAAGCATCAGAAGCCCTATCGATTGCCTGAGGAAAACAAGAAGTAAACAAGTGCTTTCCGAGAGAGGATAGTTGGAAATCGAATAAAGACAGAAGGCAATGAACCCGACCTGCGAGCTTCGATTGAGCTGGCCAACTCAACAATCGAGACTTCTGCAGGCAACTACCAGAGCCTGAAAAAACTCGACTTGCCAATACACAGCAGGTTTCCGCGATTAAACAATGTAAAGCACAGCACTGCACTACCAATCGACAATAAAAATGCCCCAGCGGATGATTATCAACATTAACGAAAGAAGAGCTTAGAAGTCAATCAAGTCTCTGAAGTCGTGTCAAGGTAACTAAATCGAAGCAATTAACCCCGTCAACGCAAATACAACCTACTAAACATCCTTCAAGAGCGAAAGGTCGCAAGCTACATCACCGGAGGGTATAAAACCGACATTTACGACCAGTACATTCAGCCAGACGAGCCTGAAAACATCCCAGTCGTCCTGAGCAGAGCCTTTTTTCCACTGAACATGCCAAGGAGATACCGGGGGTTGGTGAGTCTCCCTACTATTAGCCGGAGAGTCTCAACGCATATGAACTGATGTGCATTCTTTTGGCGAGTTATTAGATATCAACATTCAGATGCGCGAGAAGATTGCCCGCATAACTGCGTACCTGTACGACCTGGTGATCAGTCGGTTCCTGACTGTAGTGTCGCATGTGCTGATGATGGACCAACTGCAGTTCAAACCAACTGACAAGCTCATGATGGATGTTGGCATAGGTACCGGCAGCCCACTTAAGGCCATATCAAGCAGATTTCCCGAAAACCTCAAGGTAGTGGGCGTTGATATCAACCATGGCTACGTTGAGGCATGTAAGGACAAGTTCCGTGAAGATCCACGCGTTGAAATTTACTAAATGAGCTTCTACGATGTCGAAACCCTCAAGAAGGGTCTCTACGATATAGTCTTCTTCAGTTTTTCATTCATGCTCATGCCTGACCGCAAACAAGCTTTGGAACTCGCTAAACGCATCACTAAGGACGGCGGAAGGATCATCTTTATGCTCACTCTTAACCGCAGCCGTAATGCACTCTTTGAGAGATTAAAGCCGCTTATCAAGCGGATCACGACTATTGACTTTGGCCAAGTGGTTTACGAGAATGACTTCACTGAACTGTTGGAGGCCTCGGGTTTAACGGTCCGCACAAAGCAAAGATTGTACAGCCGATTCAATCCACTGTTTTGGATATTTCCAATCCATTACGTCGAAGTCAGCAAAACCCAGACGCGCAACTGATTGTGTCACTGTAATAAGCTTTATACGCATGCACGAACAGACAAAAAGAAAGTTTAGGTAAAGGAGGTTGTTACGCAACATACACACCTAGGCGGAAGACATTGTTCGTAAACGAAATGAAGAGGTTAAACGATTGCTACTAAATCCCACTGCTCTGTTAAGGTTCAAGCACAATTAAGGTTACATGCCAACCAAACAATCTGTACACCTTCGGCACAGCACCATCTTCCACGATGTTAGTGTCAGCAAATACCTCAACTATGAACAGGGACGTCTTGCTCCTGGATTAGAGGCCAGCTGCCGCAGACATAAGTTAAGGGAGGAGCACACTCCATCAAGATCGCCTACCTTCAAACAGATGACTATCTCCACAGTGAATCGCAGCGTAACCCTGGTACCTCTGGACAAGAAGGAAAAGACTATGCCTTTGGCTGCATTGCTAATACAGAGGTTGATCGCCAAAAACTACAGCAAGTACTCCAGTAGGGAGTCCAAATCTCTTCGAGAATCAGGCTTCAAGCGTTACCCTAGAGTAACTACAAAGGAAACCATTCAAAGTTTGTTAGACTGATACTGTTTCAAATAGGATCCCCTCCAAGATTTGCCAGCATAAATGAATTCACGATCAGGATTTCACTGCTCACTGGCCAATCGCCTTCCTTTCCTGGCCAGGAGCAAGCAGGTACTTGTTCGTTTTTGTTTCGCCACCTTCGACCACGGTCTCAGTCACCTCTTTGCTTCCATCAGGCTTCAAAACTTCCTCGGTTTTGATTGTCTTCTTCTTACCATCCTTCAAAGAGCTCTTCTCGGTGATGGTCTTGCCTGATATACCCTGTGGTCCTCGTTCCTGAACAGTCGAGCTCTTGTAGGTCTCAGCATACTCTGCCTTTCCGTTTCCAAGGCTTTCGATATCCATCCAGTCTCGATCAAACTCCCGTTGGATCTGAGATGGAGTCTTGAAGAGGATGGGCCTGAACAGTTTGTCATCTTCGTCCAACAGGAAGGGCTTGGTGTTGAAGAAATCATTGAAGATCGAGTGGCTGGTGAATGGCACTAATTCTCCAAACTTCAAGTCATCATAACTCCTGCGCCTGGCGGCATCGGAAAGATGGGTGTAGGCTTCGTTGATCTGAGTAAACTTCTCTTCAGCAGTTGGGTCAGAATTATTCTTGGGATGGTACTTCAAAGCGAGTTCCCTATAAGCCTTTTGAATTTCGTGAAGGCTGGCATTCTTGGAGACTCCAAGAATCTCGTAATAGGTGCGCTTGCGGTTGGGGTACTCCTTGTCGAAGAATTCTCTCTCGCGTTCGTGAACGAAACCATTGTCATTGAAGAACTTCTCGAATGTTCGATGGGCATCCTCGGAACTGTACTTACAAGCAAGACGATCGTAGTTATCTCTGCGTGCTGGGTCAGACAACACGAAATACGCCTAGCTGATCTCGTTGAACTTGCGTTGGGCGTGAATTCGATTACCAGGATGTTTTTCAGGATGCCATTCAGCAGCTAGCCTTTGATAGGCGTTATTTATCTCTGCCTGTGTGGCCTTATTGGTGAGGCCCAGAACAGCGTAGTGATCCTTGTCCTTGTGAATTGACATTGGAGTGTTTGTTTGTTGGTTGATCCAATTATAAAAGTTCAGAATTTAAAGGCCAATGGTGTTCTAGAAATTTCTTCTTTTGGTGGACTTGTTTGATGCTTAGAGCATTCTAGAAGCAAATATGGGTTGGTCTATTACTGAACCAAAGTACGGCCTTGAAGAGGGTAGGCTTATGGCTTACTACGAGAGCATCAAATCGGTGAACTGATACCCATTGGTGTTCGAATGAATTTTTCAAGCGTTATGAGGTGCTGGCTGTGGGCTTCACTACAACAGAGCGCCTATTCAATTGAAATTCGCAAATGCAGACCAAACAGACTGAATATTTCATATTCCTATGAGGAAACAAAAAACAGTTAGTTGCACTATTTTCTCCCTTCTCGCCCGACTTCTCATGTGCCTATGTCCGAAAATTAGTTTAGTTGCCAAAAGCCGAAGCGATCGAAGAATGGTATTCACTTAAGCAGTTCTATTTGACATTTCTTCTCATTGAAACAGACAGTATACCAATCACGTGTCAGTGCTCGACCTTTGCAATCAAGTGAAGGATGGCCTGCTCAAAGACTTTGTCAAGATCCGAGCGCAGGACTACTTGCCCGGTAACCTTCCCTGCTACATCGCTCATGATAGCCTCTGCAGCCTCATTCAGCACCTTGTTAAAGGTCTTCAGATAAGTACGATCTTTCTTGGTCTCGGGGTCTTAACTTGGGTAGACCTTGAGATTTTCCGGATTGTAGAACTTTTCAGGGATCTGCAGAACCCTGTCGAAATGATGGAAGAGTTGTTTGGCCTTCTGACGATCTGCCTATTTGATATCGTCCTTGTTGACTTGTATGATGTTGGGAAAGCGATAGACCACAAACTCTTTCAGGAAAGAACAGTGGACGACTGGATTGTCATCGGGTTCGATGAGAATGGCCTTGAGCGTATTCAAATTTTACAGTTTGGCAATCTGCAACAGTGAGCCAATATAGTTGTTACGGAACTCCACAACCTTGAGCTTCCTATAATAAGCATTCTCCTTACTTAAACTTCTTGATCATCTGCAGGATGTTCGGTTCGATGAGGAACTCGAAGTAGATATACTCGAAGCGAATCTTCTCAACGCTTTCCTGGAAGGTCTGGTTATTGAGTACCACGTCGTAGCTGTTCCCGTAGATGAACAGGATGCTTTCGTCTTCGATTTCGGCATGGCCTCCCGTAATACAGCTCAGCTTCAGGAAGTCACGCTTTGGCGCTCCTGTTTTTTATAACTGCACCAGTCGTTTCTTTTCTTAGACCCACTGCGAAGCGATTAGTTTCAGAACTTCGGAATGGTCCTACTCCTCATCCGAGTCCTTCGCCTAGTTGTCAAGGGTTGGTGGCTTTCCATCTAAGTTCTTGACAAACGGCAGGTACTTGATGATGTTGCGCATGTACTCGCCACGATTCTTTGAGCAGGGATTGTTTTCAAGGGTAACTTCCTTGAGGAGGGTGAGTCGTGTCAGATCGCTCTGGTCAAACAACTTGATTTCAATACGATTGTTAGCTAAATAGAGTTTCTCGAGTTTGCTAAGGTGCCGAATATTCTCGATAGCGCCAATGGTATTGAGTTTGAGGTTGAGTTACGTGAGGTTTTGCAGGTAGTCGAGGTTCTCTATCTTGCTGATCTGGTTGTTAGCGAGGTTAACTATGCGCATGGCGTTCAGCATACCGAATCCCTCGATTTTGGTGATCTTGTTGCTATGTAAATCAAGCACTTCCAGCTTGACCAGATCGCTAATATTCTTGATCTTGCTGATCTGGTTCTTCGGCAGCAGAAGCACCTTCAAGTTTGTCAGAATGCTCAGGTTCTCGATCTCGCGGATGCTGTTATCGTACAGGTCCAAGTATAGCAGATTCGGCAGAGAAATCAAATTCTCAAGCCGGTTGATCTTATTGTGCTGGAAGGTTAGCATCTTCAGCTTCTCTTAGCCCTCAAGCAGCGGCAGATGCGTCAACTAGACATTGTCCAGGTTGAGTTTATCAACGCTGGTGTCACGTTCGCAGGGTCTCCGGTAGCATACCCAGATGTTCGGTATCTGCGGCAGTTCTGAAAAAATGATGTTGCCTCCTTTCTCTACCTTTCTTAGCTCGCCATGCTTCAGCAGATATTTAAATCGTTCGTCCTTCTACTGCATGGCGATCTCATGGAACGCTGCAGAGTAAAGATTACCCTCCCGAAACGGCTCCTTCTTCTTCAGGTCAGGTAGGTTCTTGCTAGTCGACTTCTTTGTGTCGACCACTCGCATCGATGAGACTTCGTAGAACTTTGGCGGGGTTTTGGTAGGCCTCAGTGGGGCAGGTGAGCTTTTCTTTTCATTGTAAAAGGTGGCTGACCCAACAGGCATCTTGGCCATTTTCTCGCTATTTATTGAATCGGTCGTCTTGCTCATGCAAGTTTAAAGCTATTACAAAATGCATTGTCAGAACACGCGTGTTTTTCGGAATGTTGTCGTCGGCTTGACGTTAATCCGATTCGGGTTGTGGATTCGCCCCTCTGTAATGAGCTATGCCATAGCCGAGTCGTATTACTTATCTCTGCGGCGGACTTGTTCCCGAATGGGATCGAGAGGCAGTTGTGGGGAGTGATCTCTACGCTCTTACTCGATAACCCGCTTAGCTTAGATTTCCAGTTTCCGAATGGACTTGTTTCTGGCTTACTGGTACAGCCGTTCGCTGACCATTTTTGGGTCCACTTTTTTGTCAGGAGTCACACTTCCATTCACACGTCTGAATGGGTAGAGTTTCTTGAAGCTTTATTCGTTTCGTTTGGTCTTCTCTTTTAGGAAAGAGGTTCCTTTTTCGTAGAAGAAACTGGCTTAGTGCTTCTCTGGTTTCTTCGGTTGTGGCGTTTTGCTTTTCGACCGAGGCTTTGACTTGTCGGATTGCTGGGTCTTGCGTTGTTCCTCCATTTTTTTCCACTTATTGTAAACTTGCTACAGCTCCTTGGACTGCTCACGTTGTGTGGACTTTCCCGAGGGTTTGGACTTTCCCGAGGGTTTGGACAGAGGCTCTACTTTGGATGCTAAGTGCTGCCTTGTGTAGGAATTCTCCTTTTGGAAGTGAGCATTTGGATCTTCGTCGGACCGATGATTGCTATTGGTATGTCCGAGCAAGCCTTTGAGCTCAACAATATCCTCTTTGAGGTGGGACTGCAGTGAGCTTTCTGTCTTGGTCTTCAGCATTGAGAATGGGGATGACAGTTTGTCTCGTTGCTGCTCAATTTTCTTGAATACTTTACTTTTATTGCTCTCATGAAACCTTGAGTAATGCTCTCCACCCGGGAACAGTTCTTCTTATATTTCAGTGGTCTGCTCCCGTTCTGTAAAATTCCCAGTAGGATGCTAGCTGTTCCCTTTGCGAGGATGCTCAACTTTCCTGTTTTTTACTCGCGACAACTCTTCCTCCTTCTTGCGTTCGATGTCCTCTTTGATCTTGAGCATCTCCATCATCAGCTGGCTCTTGCTATGTGTTCCAGTTTTCTGAATTGTAGTGTCGTTATGAACAACCTTGCTGCTTGCTATTGCTGGTGAGTGCCTATCATTCAGCTGTCGTGTGCTCTTGTGTTACGGTGTCCGATTACTATTCCTATTTCCGTGATCTTATGGTGATCTGTCGTGGTATACTAATCTGTCCTCTGCAGTTTATGCGACATTGCCCTCAGTATACGCGTGCATCCCTGCCTGGTTTTCCTGTGAGACCTTAAGTTGCACTTGTTGTTTGATCATGCTGATGATGATCGGCATGTACTGCTCCGACAATGAGTGCTCTTTGATGAATTCCTTGACAACGAGTTCGATGGACTGACCCTTCCTAATGTTGATTCGAAGACTACGGCTGCCAATATTGACGTTTACCTCCAGCCAAATCGTGCTTTCCTTCATTCCGTTAAATTATATTCGTCGGGAATGTGAACTCAATAGAAGGTCAAAGACACCGCATAATTCGCAGGTATTCCTCATAGGTAATGTAGCCTTGGTTGTATTCGTCGGCTTCTTCGAACAGCAGGTCCAGCTCGTTGTCGTCCATCGGCATTTTATAGGCTTTGATGACTGCTTTGAGTTCGGCCTTGCTCAGCCTCCAATCGTTGTCCTTGTCAATCACACGAAACACTTCCAAGAGTTAAAGTTCATTTTCCGGCTCACGGAACTTCCTGGAATAGTTCGATGGAAATACTCGGCAACGAGGCTGATGAACTCATTGAAGGAGATTGTGCCGTCTCGGTTAATATCTGCCCTGTCTACGATTTCGTCAAGCACAAAGTCATCCATGTGAATGCCAAGGCTGTTCAGTACTGTCTTGAATTCCTAGCTAAGTGGCATAGTACGTCCTTGGTGACTGATCCGCTACCGTCCTTATCAAATACTGTGAAAGCCTCACGAAGCTCTTCAATCTCTGACTCGGTGAAGTATGCCATATATTTCGTATATTTGAATTTGAATGTAAGAAGAAGCTTCCATCCTGGAGACCCAGCTGATCGATGCTATCCAGGATAGCCTACAGAACCATCTTCCTTCTAACGCGACCTTCCTCGCAGAGCGGCTGCTGGCCTAGAAGGACTGTTAAGACTACCGCAGCCTACTAGCCTAGTGCTATTTGGCAGAGAGCAAGCCTAACAAGGCTTTTTATATTCTCAAGGACTGTAAGACTGAACAATGCAGGTACACCTCGTCCAATTCAGGTACAAGTTCGCGCTGAGTTGCATCAAGATCAGCAAGTTTAAGTAAGCCGAGAAGGCACTGACGGTTGTCGACCCAACTGTCCGCACGAATGCTGCTAACAGATACGACAATGTTCCGAATGGTAGCGCAGGTCTGTACTTGTTGGGGCTGATCAACGAACGACAACAAAAATTTGCTGAGTCGAAGGACTTTTATATGAAAGCGCTCGAGCTCAATCCCACTCTCTGGACAGCCTACGAGAAGCTGTTGAAGATGGGAGAGAACGTCTTGCCCAACAAGATCTTTACGGAGAATAAATACAAGCTTTATGAGAAGACTCGCAAACCATCCAATCAAATTCGACCCAAGAGATCAACAGTTCAAGAACCATAACCTAGTTCGGGCGGGCAGCGTGCTCGTCGCAGCCAGAATGCAGTACAGTTTGGAGCAGTCGCTCAGAGAACAGCCACGACTGACCTAAACCCAAGTCAAAATATTATCGGATTGCTGAAGAGGCTTGCAGATCCGTTCTTCAACCTGTCAATCTACAACTGCGTGTAGGCTATCTAAGAGTTTAAAAAGCTCCCACCTAACCAGTTGAACACCGGCTGGGTTCAATCAAACATCGGGCGTAGCTACATGGAAATAGTGAAATATGCTGAGGCCGAAAAACACTTCTCGGAGGCTCTCAGAATAGAGCCTTACAGGTTGGAGGGCATTGAGTTTTACTCGAGTTGTCTCTGGCATCTCAAAAAGCAAGTTGAACTCTGCTACCTCGCTCACAATGCATTGGAGAAGTCTTTGTTCGCGCCAGAGACTTGGATAGCCGTTGGAAACTGCTTCTCACTCCAGAAAGAGCATGAACACGCCCTGAAATTCTTTGGCCGAGCTATTCAGCTCAATCAACACAATCCCTATGCCTATTCACTTTGCGGGCATGAGCATGTTTACAACGAGGAGTTCGGAAAGGCAAAGAAGATGTTCGAAAACGCACTTAACCTGGATGTTCGCCATTACAATGCCTGGTGGGGGTTAGGAAATATCGCCTATAAGCAGGAGAAGTACGATCAGGCTATGCAACACTTCAGCAAAGCTATCCAGATCAACCAGCGCAACCCAGTGCTATACTCCTTTATGGGTATGACTTCAGCAGCAAAAAGGGACTTCCCGAGTGCACTCAAGCTCTTCGAAAAGTCTGAGGTATAGTTTCCATTGAACTTAGGAACTTGATCCGAAGAATGGTCTGAATCGATTCCAGAAGGCCAATACGCTTGTGAAACTGGAGAAGTACGAAGCTGCCATCGAATAGCTGGAGAAGCTGCAGAGCATGATGCCAAAAGAAGCGCCCATTCCGACTCTATTAGGGAAGGTAACTTGGTTCGTCGATGTAGATCTACAAGAAGCTGGGCAAGATCGATAAGGCTCATCAGCACTTCACACTTGCTCTCGACTTGGAAAGCAAGGACGCGCAGCGCATTAAGGGTTACATTGAAAACCTGCACAACACGGGCGGGGAGTTCGAGGACATTGATAATTGATGATACGTCGTCCAAATAGAGCTCAGTAGTTCGTTGGCTACATGTGCTGTTAATGCCGTTTATGCTATCGGGAAGTGAGAAAGTGGTTTAAAACGAAGAATCACTTCTGTTGAGCTAGCCATCTCAACTGACTTAGTAGCGTACCTTATTCTCCTTGAAGATAATCTCCAGCACCTGCTCAATGAGTGTCTGGAACTCGTCTCGGGACAACCGCTCATCCCCGTTACGGTCAAGCTATCGCATAACATCTGCAACATCCTCAGGCGCGGGATCGTCTAGTCCTAAACATTTTGTGAGGTTCCGTAGCACCTCCTCGAGTTCCTTCCGCTCGAGGAAGCCCGACTTGTCCTGGTCAATCTTCTTAAAGGCGGATTCAAGCAGATCACGGACACTTCTGCTGGTAGCAAGCATTTAATTATTTCAAAGTTTGGGAGGGATATCATCAGCTCCAGGGATTACCATTGAGAGACTCATCAATATCAGCGACCTTCCAAGTAAAGTCGTTGCCGATTAAGGATTCTATCATCTTACGCTGGCCTTTCCCATCTCTCGCCATCTTTAAGTTTGACGCCGTGGCAGACAGTAGTTACTGAACTGCCTATACATTTGATTCGAATTTAGGAGAAACGGTTTCGAACTGCATCACATGCCTCTCCTCAGTCTTACTTGCTGTAGTGCCTTACTTTATGAGTTTGTAAGCGGTACTGAATTCGACGGTCACCCAAAACAGTGGTATAGGCTGCATGTTAAACAATCCCTTAAAGGACTTGGGGATGTAAATCTTCATTTGAATGAGACTTGTTGGCAAGTCCTGCGTGAGTAAGTTTCCGTAACCAGGAGTAGAGAGTCGATCAAACCGAGCACCCAAGACAAAACCCATGTTGAGGATGCGACAGGTAACTTCGCTTTCTGGATTGACCAGTTGTGTTGTGGGAATCACGAGGTCCTTCGTAAGGTTGTTTTCAAGGTTTTCTTTAAGGTAGCCGATATCCAACTCGTTCAAAGCCTCGATGATATTCTTGTAGGCGAATATGAATCCATCAATGGTCTCGCTTCCGAAAGCGTTCCTCACAAATGCATCCTTCTCCACTTCGTTAGTCTTTGCGACGGGGTATACCCTCCCAAACTCGTATGGGAACGTCACTGCCTTCTTTAGCATCGTCAACAAGAATCTTGACCTATAGAGCATTTGGAATAATTAATGGCAAACCAACTGTCAATTCCTTTATCGTTTGGAGGGCTGGCTTGGCTCAGTCTTTAAGTTCGCTGGAGCACTCTTGGCAAGTTGAAGCTAGAGTTATCGTACCCTCGCCTCGCTGTCTGCCAGCCTCCTTACTTTTTCATCGTAGTTCTTGCGCAAATGAACATATTTGACTTCAATTTCGCTTCGCTTTTCCTCACACTTTACGTGACTGGTTGATAGCTGTGCCTTCAGCGCTTGAATCTCTTTGTCGTCTTCAGCAGACTTGGCTTATAGCTTGTGAATGTGCTCGAGGAGCTCATGGAGATCCTTACCACTGAACTCAACGTCCTTTGCTTCGTGGCGGAACGAGGGGTTGCTATGTGCACTCAATTTGCTGCTGCTACCGCTGAGGTTGCTGTTTGTGTGTTTATGAGTCTGATGCAAGCTTGCCTCTTCTTTTTGGCTATGGAAGCTGGTATCTTGGTGATCCTTCTTCGAACCCTGCTAGTCCTTCTTAGAACTCTGCTATTTTTTCTCCTTCTTCTTCGTATTTATTATGCTATCAGGTCGACTGTACTCGTAGACCTCCTCCTTTGAGAAAAACTTTTCCGACTTGTCAGCCTATAATTTGTCTTCCATGATTGTGCTATACTCGTTCTTCAGTTCATCGATCCAATTCGCCTTCTTGGTGTCGTTCGCTACGAAATGGGTCTTTATCCAACTGTGTTGCTTGATGCCCGGAGCAGATAGTCTCTCAGAGGGATTAATTACCAACAGCTTCTGCAAAAGATCCTTGCATGTGGCTGATATGAAGCTTGGAACCTTATAGTTGAGGGTCATGATGTTGTGCTTGACTTCCTTCTCCATATCGCTTTGATTCTTTGAGACGATGTTCGTACTAAAAGGACTCGTTCCGGTGCACAATTCGAAGATCAGTATACCTATGGCCCAGAGGTCGATGGCATGATCGTGCTTGTGACTCTTTTCAATCATTTCAGGCGCCAAATAGTCAAGAGTTCCACAGTAGGTCTCCCTCTTAGCTTGACTCACAATGTAGTTGGACCAGCCGAAGTCAGCAAGCTTGGTATTCCCGTGAGAATCAAGCAGTACATTTTATGGTTTGATGTCTCGATGAACGATGCCCTTCTAATGCATGTACTTCATCGCCTCGACTATTTGGAACACGATCTTCGCAACTTCAATTTCCGTGAACTTCTTAGCTGGGTTTGTCATTAGGTTTTGGTAGAGCTGCCCTCGCTCGGCATATTCCATGATGAGGTAGATGTTCAGATCGTCTTCGAAGTGGCTATACAGCTTAACAATGTTGGGGTGGTTCAGGGAGTACATGATCTTGAGCTCGTTACGCACCTGCTGCACCATGTTACGATCCTTGATATCTTTCTTGTTTAGTTCCTTAATAGCGTAGATCTTCTGAGTCTTCTTGTGGCGACACTTTCTCACCACCCCGAAAGAACCCTTTCCGAGAGTCTTGACTGCCTCGAAGTCGTGTACGTTGGATTCGTCGTCCCAGCCAGCCTGGACAGCGGGTGCGAGATACACCAATCGCTCCTTGACAATGTTCAGCTTAACCATGCTCAATTTAAGGTTAAAAAAGAAGATGTCATTGATTATTTGAAGGCATTTGGAGATGGAGTCCATGAAAAGGTAAACAGGAGGCTTAAAAAAGTATCGTGCAAAGAATTTTATCATCACCTGTAAAATGGTTCTGGCACTGTATAAGGATTCCTGTTTGTATACGGCGGTGGTTTAGCCACTTCTGGCACTCCGGGAAGACTGTATGGCAAATGGTTTTGTGGAAACTGGTTTGGAGTGTAAGGTGGAATCGGGGTTGGGGCTGGTAGGCAGCACTTCAGAATGGCGATGACGATTACAATGAGGAGCAACATCCCAAAGATACTTCCCAATGTGATCCCGACAATGGCCCCAGCAGAGAGTCCGCTACTGGTAGTTGTGCTGTTTGTGGTGTTACTACTGCTATTACTGTTGTTGCTGTTGTTGTTGCTGTTGTTGTAGTAGTAATAGCACTTGGACTCGTCAGCAGGGCAGGTTCCGTCATATTTGCAGCACTTGTAGTAACAGTTTTGAGCGTAGTCTTCACACTCGGAACTCATTGCCAAATATAATAACTATTGGTATCAGATAAGCTGCTTCTTGCTGCGCGGCGTTAGCTTGATATCCCACTTGCCACCAGTATTGTAAGGAACTTTGTCGCGAAGCAGTGGGAAGCACCAGTTCGTGGGCATGTCGACCACGCAGCTGAAGGCAAATTCCTTGAGCAGCGGTAGTGTGCACAGCTTTTGTTCCAACTTTTCGAGGTGGTTGGTAAAGAGGACGTTATGCTCGCTGCATTACACAGAAAATACCCAATCTCAATTTAGAGAGTAGTGACGTTTACGAGTTTGCTCAGTTCATTGAAGAATCCGATCATGTTCCTGCCATTGTTGATCCTATATTCGACGGACAGGTACTTCTGTGGTTCGTGGACGTGAATACGGAACACTGAACTGGTCAGGTTTTGGTTAATTAACGCTATCCCCTTCTCGAAGTCTTCAACGCGGTGAACAGGGTAGGGGTTGGGAGACGCAAAGGTCACCTGCATCGGTTTCGGCGTCTCCTTGCTTGTTTACTGAGTAGAAACTGATCGTTGAGGAGAAATAGACGGCTTTTCCTGTGGGGCTTCTTTTAGCTGGAAATTTTGATAGGGCACAAATGACAGCCCACTTGGCTGCACTGGCTGTGGTTGGCTTGGCTTTTTGGACTTTTGAGTAGCATCCTCACTAACATTATGCTACCTGTCTCGTTTAACCGCGTAAGCTTCTCCCCTCGGATCTTTCTGCTTAATCCGTTCAGCCATGGTCTGTCTCCACTTCATGACTTTCGCACTCAATTACCGATACTTGACCACAGTATCCTTGAGTTCTTCCTCGGACATCAGCTGCTTCTTCGGGTTCGTCAACTTGCTCATCATTTAAACATCCTCGTAGTTCTGTTCGCTAATCTTTACTATCTGAGAAGCTAGCTTGCCAGGCATAGCTTTCTCCAGCTGTTCGATAAGGGCCCTCTTATCTTTCTCAAGCAGCTCTAAGATATCAGTCAGACAGCCTTCGTAAGCCTGCTCGATCTCAGCCTACAATTCGGTCCTCTGTTCGGTGAGCTTGATGTAAGGCGATAAGCGTTCAGATACTTCCTGCCTTCGCTGAAATTCGAGCATGTTGTCATGGAGATGCTGCTCAACAACGCAATGCGAACAGCAAGCCCGTGAAGAGGAATTGCATTTCTTGGACAAGCAGACCAGCATGAGTTACTGTTTCCCCTCCAACTGGTGATTGCAGCGGGTGGCATGCACTTCCGACATTATGCAATCGATAAGCACTTGACCAAATATTATGGATGTAGAAATGGCGCTACAGCTCGCTAGCGGCAATTATGGGTACAACACGAATTCACAGTCAAGTCAGCTTTTTGTATATTCCCAGCACGAGCATAACCGTCGCTGCTCCTATAAGCACGCCAGTCAATAATCCCGACGAATTTCCTTTTTAGCCTTCTCTGGGCGGGTTCTCAGGGGCTGCGCCTTCATGCCCTGCCGCCCCGCCGCCTACAAGATCCTATACTACTTCCTTCAGCAGTCTCTCAACGTCAGCTTTATTGGACGAATCTATATCTGTATGACGAGCTCGCACTTTCCAAGCTAGTGTGGTTACTTCATTGCCTGGCTCTAAAGGCCAATCGCGTCTCACGCTCCTAACGATGTAGAGTTTGATTGCAGTACCGGTCATCAACGGTTCAATCATCTTTAACCATCGTTCTGTATCGACATCCACTTACATGTGATTTGCGCACATTGCTCATCGTATGGGTTGGAGAATAGTATCACAGCATCCGCACCTTTTATTCCAGTTGGCAGCAAGGCTTCGTAATGCTTACTTCCAGCACAGTCCCACAAATTAACTCGGCAGCTGACTCCGTTGCTGCTTTCAACGAGTATCGACTGGTGAGTGCACCCGATTGTCTTCAGAACCGCATCTTTGGAATCGATGAGAGTATGCACCGCCTGAGTTTTTCCAGATTCAGATGGCCCCACAAATACGATCTTCTTCCTCACTGGATCTGCAAACATAAAATATCGACGGTTGAAATCACCCTCGGAGCAACCCACCGATTTTTAAGAACATTCGATTCTGGAGTTATATTCCTCGGCGCAGTCCGTGGAAATAATCTAATCCAATGAAATTCACAATCGCCCTGGCTGCATTGTTTGGAATTTCACTCTGTGGCCGTCAACCTGCTCTTAGGCCTGCCGACAATTACGAAGGAGGCGATGATGATGGAAACACTAACATTATTCGGGGAAACGACAATGATGTTTCAGGAGATAACAACCGGCTGGAGGGTTGGAGGAACACTCTCTATGGTGATTCCAACCGTCTGAGAGGTGCTAATAACGTCAACATCGGCTCGAAGACCAGCCTCCAAGGATGTGGTAATTGGATTGTCGGTGTCGGACACAAGCTCAGGGGCAATAACATTAAGATGTTTGGGCCGGACGCCAACCCTTATTTCGTTCGAGGAGGATCCTCTTCAAGGATCCCTTGTACCTTCGACTGATTCTATATAGCAATTAAATTCATGGAAACACAATCAAGGTTCGAGGATTTTAGAGGTGGCTGTAGATGAAGTTTCGAGAAGTCTCCTGGCAGAGGTCGGCGAGATGCTCAATGGGATATCGATCCCCATCAACGACCACGAGCAGCGATTTGGACTAAAGCAACAAGATTTTCCAGAGGGATTTTTTGAAGATCTATTAATTAAGGGCCCAACAGCAGGTTACGATGTCGGGTTTGAAGGCGAGAATCTCTCTGATGGACTATTCGTTGCTTAAATCAATGAAGGACCACGAAAGCTGTAGTTTGATCTCCTTTTTCTGTTTTTTGCACTCGTTTGTGAATAGCAAAGCAAGTGAGTTGGCGCATTGCTACCAAGTCTTGCTGTTGTAGTCGTAGACCACACAGTCGAATGATCTATGGCCCAGTTCCACCAGGTGGGTGAGCACTCCCGTGAGGTCGCTTCCCGGACCACCTGCTACGCATGCGATGCGGAGCTGTTGCTGTACTGGAATGCCGAGTGAGTGAGCTGCCATCACCTCGTACACATCTAGTGCTGTCTTCTTGAAGGTTCGCTTGATGAGATGCTTGCAGACTTCCTCTGTATAAAGATCCTTGCCTGAAATATTGAGCTGTCTTCGCTTGGAGTAGTCGCAAATCAAACTGAAGTTTTCCTTTGCCTTTGCTGCTTGCTCGGAGGAAAGCTCACATAGTTTCGACAACTCCATCTGGGTATTCATAAGGATCTGCTTGCTCTCAATCGAATTGTTCAGTTTCTCGCGAATGCGTCTCATCTGATCTGAGAATGGTAGGCTCAGCTCGCAGATTAGCTGCGACGTTGGTTCAAGTTAACCATTTCGCACTTTTTCGATTCGGGACTGAAGCTTGTGTGACAAGGTCGTGAATTCGTTGTTGAAATGTCTATTGACACGGTCGAGTGTATGCTGAAGTCGTTCTTTCTCGATGGTTATCAGATATTCAAGGTCCTTGCTAATGGCTTCTTTGTCAAGCGTTGATTATTCCGTCTCCATCATTTCGCTTTTAGCTTATTATCTTTGTTGATTGCTTGGCGAACGACTCGAAGCATAGCCCCTTGCCATCCGCGTCCCTCCAAGTAATATCTCAATAGCTCTGGCTCCTTTTCTAATTAATAACATTTCAGTTGATCATTGCTGTGGCAGGGCCTAGCCAAGAACTGAATTGATCTTGTTGGTGGCTGCGAGGATAGGTCGAAGAATGAATATCTCTCGTTTTATCTCTGATCGGTACTCCACACTTTCTTTCAGTTTATCGCGATGAGCGTTGTAGCTATTATTCAGATCCTTTCTCTTGGCAGTGAGGGTCTTCTTCATGTCTGCAATCGAGTGAATCTCAATGTCTGGTGGACTGCTGACGGTCATATTGACAATCTTCCAAACACTCAAAAGCAAATAAGCACCATTGGAAATGAGCGGGTTATCTGCCAACAGGTAGTTGCAGACAACGCTGATGAAGAGTCCATAGCCTGTGAGATAAGCCCATTTCCTTTCTATGAAGCCAATGTTGTATTCGTCATACGGCCACTTTCTGAGGAAGAAGAATATTCCATTGAAAAAGCTTTCACTGATGATGAGGTTAAGTCGTCCCAGATAGGGTATCCGAATGAGGATCAGTGAAGAGGCAAGGAAAACAACGAAGTAGCACATGAGGAAGATGAAGCTCTTTATCTTGTTTGAGAGAGCGTCCAGCAGGGCTACTTTCTCTTTAGTTTAGAACTCTCCGTAGCTCTGTTCTTTTCCGAGCTCCTTTGATATGCGCTGGCTCCACTTAGCTAGGTGAAGGGTTGCATCATAGGTGTCGCTGAAATAGAAGAAGGTGTAGCTGCATAGCACAAAAGATTTACCCATAGGTGAGAACAGTCACGACAAGGAATCCGTAGTAGTAAAGGATGTTGAAGAGGGAGAAATACTATCCTGCCCATATCATGAACATCGGGAGTAAAATGTAGATGGCGAGTACTTGGATGACCGTACGGTAGATGCTCCCGATGAGCACCTTAGATTGAGGGTGGATCTCCTTGCTTTCCGGATGGGTATAGAACAGAATTTTCTTGATCCAGGTCGGACTTACGGAATCTCGCACTCCCAGCAAAAACAGCGTAAGGTTTTGCATCGTATTGTAATTATCGTATCGAAACATTCCGACTGGACATAATGGCAACAATTAAAACATGGTACTGGCATACTTCTATGAAAATCAGTGCGTAACAATTTAATGGCTACACTGGCTCTGTCCTGGTTCGTAAAAGGTAAGCTCGTTGTCGGTTTGCCACACAGTTAATAACAACTTCCATCGATGTAAAACGAATCTTTATATCCTGGCCATCAATATAAAGTATAATCTTGATTTGGAAATGGACATTTGTGTGACTTGTGGGCAAATGCGAACAATGTGTGGTTGCATGGGACTCGGAGGAGTCGGTTACGGAGGAGCTGGTGTATACACCGGTGCCACCAACTTCGGAATGCCCAACCCAGTAGTGGCATGTGTCGATGAAGGACCACAAGTTGTAATGGGAGCCTCATACACCACCACCACTTCCGTGGGAGGCTGTGGATGCGGACTGGTTCCATGCATTTGTTCAGGAGCAGGCTATGGAGCAGTTGGAGGCGCTTATGGAGGAGGCATTGGAGGCGTAACAACTGTGACGACCACAACGACCATTTGCACCAATTGTGGACAGTCACCATGCCTCTGTACCGGAGCCTATTGACTCGAAACATAAGAGTCACTGAAATGATCTTCAGTGAAACGCCATATTAAAATGTTTTGCGCTGACACACCTTCGGGGAGTTTCTGTATATTCAAATGGCGAAGATCGAGAAGCAACGATAGTCACATCATTTTAATGAGTATGCTGAGCAGCAGAACCGCGATCGAGATTAATAAGATCTTGTTCTGTCTCTTCACACTGTTGAGTTCATTCGCAAGATCCTCGTTTGTGAAGGCTTTCTTTTCCTCCGGTGCAGCAATGGATGTTGTGGATGTAGGCTCAACTGCTTGGGTCTTTTCCTATTCGTTTCCTCCAGATCTTTTGAATGTCTCGACTCGCTCGTTGTACATCGCAATGTTCTTTTCCAAGTTTTCTTTCATCTCGGATTCAGCCTTATCTCTAAGGATGCTCTTGAAAGCTGGATTCTCCACAAACTAGACTCCACCATAATACTCCACTTCAATATCCGAGCCTTTTTTTCTGACAATGTGCAACAGCATGACGTAAAATGAGCTCGCGTACGGAGCACCACTCGTCCTATTTTCATCTAATACCTGAAACTCCTCGTGAGAGACCCAATAGACTTTTTCAGTAACCTTTATGTGCACAAGCTTCGGCATAAAAGGTATTCCCATCTTTGGAAGGTCGTGATCGTACTCTATTTACCTTTCGGAGGACAATGGACAGTTCTGAAAGGTCACTCCTTAGGCAGCAGTGTAGAACTTAGGCCCAGGATTCTTATAAGCTATGGACTTGATCTTGTAACTCCCCAACTGCTGATAGAAGTAGATGGCGGGACAGTCATACTTCTTCCCTTTGATAACCTTTGGCGAATCTGAATATAGAATATCGTAGAAGTCATCTATGCCGATATCCTTATAGATCACCGTTTTGTTCAGGGCCGAAAGTTTTTTCTTATCCATAAGATCGTTTATTATCTTGGCCTTTCTAACTTCAATGAATGCGAGTTCCGAGGCTTCAAGGGCCACCTTCTTTCTCTTGGTGTCTTGAACAGCAGCAGCAGCTTCACTATCACCAGCAGGGGATGCTTCCGTCGAATCCTTCTGAGCAGTAATCTTGTCTTTGACCTTTTCAGCTTCGCAATCGATCAAAGCGAATACCAGTTCACCCTTGCTTGTCTCGATATGAAGGAACTCGCCGATCAGAAACTTTGCTTTGGAAGTGATACTTTGAATATCTGTCAAGGATATTTTTAGGCTGAGATTGCCGTGCTGGGACACAAATTTGAGGCTTTTGTCGGTAAGGATCAGCTTCCCTTTAATTTCTTTATTGACAAGAGTACAGGTATAAGTACCGACGTCTGATGCGTTATCAGGTGCGGGTCTCGTCGACTTTATTTGCTACAGAGCTGACTTCGCTTGCTCGAGGCTACCACTTGTTCGGTAGCCATTGTCTCTCCAATCCATATACAGCCATCCCTCATCTCGTGTCGCCTCCCTCTGAAACACGATTTAATCGTACTCGCTAACTCTCGATACCTCCATTGAATCTTCAATGTTTTGCCTTCTACGAAGAGGGTTTGCGACTTAAAGGTACTGGACGATTCCACCCAACCTTTCCTCAATGACATCTAACATCCTTTTACAGATATCCTCGAGCTCGAGGCTATTGATATTCTTCTCAAGTTCAGTCGTATGATAGGCAATCTGCCCATTAATATTGCTACCTGTTCCGTCTTCACGCCGACGGTGAATATGGCTGCTAGTTGTCGCCGTAGTAGTGTCTGGAGCCGTAGTCTGAAGGAGAGAGATGGATATTTCGATGTGCCTCTTCAGCTTTTGGCTCAAGGCCAGCAACTCGTTCTGACTGTCCTTGAGCTTGACCGCCATGTCGTAGAGGCGGACAGTGCAGTTCTCGAACATCTCGCAAACAGACTTGACCCAGGGGAGGGGCGATTGGGCCAGCTCGAAGTTGCTGCCGATGCTCTGGAGGAGGACGCGCTTGTGCTTGTCGGAGACGACCTTGAAGTTGACGGCGAGGTCCGAGGCGCCCTGCACAAAGAGGCTCACGAAGCGGATGAGGTCAGTGAGTCTGCGGTTGTAATCGCTGGTGACCTTGTTGACGTTGGTGAGGAAGCTCTCTGTCCGCAGCTGGTCCGGGCGGCCCTTGTCGCGCGCGTGCGAACTGCGCAGTACGTTCCAGTCACCCTCGTTGGTCTCCTTCTCGCGCTGGAACTGGGCCTTTCCGCGCCGGATCGACTCGAACAGGATCACGAAGAGAGTCGCGATCCCCGACTTGGCGTCGCTGCACATCGCCTTGAAGCGGTCCAAGATCGCGTAGCGGCTGTTGGCCAGGGCCTTTCTGAAGTTGCTCACCTCGTTGAGGAAGTTCACCCGGAGACTGGTGAGTCCGTCAGAGGTCTGTCGGGAGGCAGCAGCCAGCTGGGCGACCTCGTTGAGCTCCTGCGACAGCTGCGCGTACCGGTTGTAGGCGTATCCTTCCGAGAAATAGTTGATGAGGTCATTCTGCGATTCCTTGGTCAGGGCTGCTTCTTTCCGGATGTGGTTGGCCTTATCGGCGATCCGCTGGAGGTTGGCCTTGTAAGTCCTTTGCTGCGGCCTACTTTAACATGAGTGCGTACTCAAAGTTTTGTAATTCTCCAATCAGTCGGTCAAAACAATGACTAAGTTCTTCATTTTTCCGATGTTTAAGCTTGCTGATTTCGGTTTCATGAAAGGAGGCGACTTCGTTGAACTGCTTGACAATTCCTAGCAGCGCAGTCTTAAAGGAACGAAACAAGGAAGGGCGTTGATCGTCTGCTGTAGTTACTGTCGTCGGATCATGCAAAATATTAGTAAAAGACTTGAAGCTTGTGTAGACTTGCATTTGATACTCCAGAAACTCCTCAAAGATTAGATATCGACGAAGGATTTGCTGGTAGTTCTTGACGTAGTCATTTTTTCGCAGCAGTTGTTCAATAACACCGACGTATTATTCCAGCATCATCGAATTAATAATCATTGTCGACAAAAGGATGAGCCAAAGTGTTTGGTCTTGATATTCATCATTTCTGGAATGTTAAAGAAAATATCGGAGTCCAACCAGCGTTAATCGGCAGTCATGAGCTCTAAGGGAATAGAAAGTTTTAATTTGAATGGAGACTGAAAGCAGAGCTACGTACGGCCGGTATAGTATTTTGGGGACGCTCGGAAAGGGGTCCTTCGGTAAGGTGAAGCTGGCC
>ERZ724508.444-NODE-444-length-29604-cov-5.505635_pt1 | contig 29604 bp, 44 predicted proteins | sample MGYA00376041_ERZ724508 | MGnify/ENA primary metagenome ERZ724508 (study PRJEB28724, sample SAMN07190887) | wastewater metagenome | isolation source: effluent of sewage treatment plant in Hong Hong | place: USA: Christiansburg, Virginia | collected 2016-03-01 ...
GGAATAGTTTGGAATTACATCTTCATTTCGATATACATGGAAGAAATGAAAAAACATCAACTTGCTATCAACGTACACAGGGAACAGTATGCCAACATCCCCTCGAAATTCCACCCGCAATCTGCCACGCTCAAGCGTCAGTCTCTGCATTCGCACTTCAATGTCTTAGCCGAATATAGTGCCAACCAAGAGAACATCCCTGAACACCTCACAGTAACCTCACCTGGCTGCACCCAACTGTACAGCCACAGCACTCTGAGCACCACCCTCGGCAGACTCAGACAAGTGCAGCAATGCCTACACAGCGGACTGAAGAAGTTAGAAAACAGCAGGCACCAGAGCAAGCTGAGCAAACTCGCCGAGAGGTACTTGAGACTGTGCTGCTACGAGACCGAACTCGAGAAAGACCTGAAAGCTTGCTCATAGTTGCAGGACATGCAATAAAGTAAAGCTCACCGGCAGTTGTCGCAATTGCAGCAACAGCTATCGACGATCGATAAGAAACTAAATGCAAGCAGCAAGTGTCATATTCCAACCAAGCAATAACGATGGCACTCGGAAGCTGAAACTCAAGGGGAAATAAACACTAAGCACAGCTGCTAATAACATCAACTTAGCAGAGTCTACCATGTCGATGTCGAGTTCAAATGGTCGGCTCTGCTAGCGGTATCGGTATTCAGGTAGACCACAGTATAATTCAGACAGTCCCAGCTAGCTCGTCTCCGGCATTACCTGACACAACGGAACGCAGAGTTGGTTGGGTTGCGGCAAAACTACCTCTTTCAGAAGCAGTTAGCAAGCCACAATGAACAGTAAATATTACATAGAAGGCAGTCCATCCGGTACTTTCGACAGGACGATAACTACCAGCTACAACTGTTCGGCAATATCCAATCCTACCGGAAGCGACTCGTACAGTAGTTAGAACATGAATAGCTAAGTATACTGAGCCAAGAGCGATGCCAATAGGAGCTATCAACATTGATCAACGATGGTGATGAACATCAGAAGCTGCTCTGTGAAACATATTTTCTCCTGGACCTGTGCTCGTCGTTTAAGAAGATCAACCACAACATCTCAATGCTGTTTGGTATGCACTATAAACTGCGGAGATTGCACCAGTAGAATATATCGAATGAGAACAGAATTATCACAAAGAAGGAGCTCATAGAGAGAATGCGAGACAGCATCAGGAGGAAGGAGTTTTGGATGTGGGAAATTAGAGCAACCAAGACAACTGAAAAGACTAAGACGAAAAATATTTCGTTCTCCAGAGGAAGTTCCCGAATGGCCGCAAGTTTAGTGTGGTTCGTGCTATTAGTAGCTGCTATATTTACTTACCTCCTAACCAAAAACCACTCTTGATCCGTCTAATAGATATGTTCTCATTCATCATCCGTGGTCTTCAGATAAGTTGAACCACCTGGGCCACTGTAGGTCGTGATAGCTGTTATCCCTTGTTGGTTATAGCCTCCAACTTTCATTCCTTGAGGATAGCTATCTGTCCTAGTTGGTGCGGTCTCCTCATAAGTATCCTCAGTGGTGGTTCAGCTGCGGGGTTTTCCGTAATATGGCATCATATCATCGACGAATCATAGCTGCATGGTTCGCATTTGTAGCCATCGTCTAGTTGACACCTCAACAAATTATTTCAAAAGACCGATCGAAGACATCCGAAACCAGCCTCTCGATTAGATCGAAGATAGCTATCACTGTGGATCACAGACTGCAGGCCTGAATGGAGGGAGAGTTCTCTTTGGCAATCTCTTCATGGGCCTTGTATGCGAATATCCTGTCCTATTGATTTATCTTTCGCAGGTAGAGCTGTTGAGTCATCATAGAATTTTCGATCAACTCCAGTCCAAAATGCATCACCGTCATCGTATCGAACATCAGCCTACGTGTTCCTATCATTAAGATTCGGTCTTACCTATTGTGCATTCATAATAAAACAGTGAAGTCCGCCTTGCAAATCTCATATAAAACAGTTATTTGTACTGAAGGTACTCACCTTTGATGACGGTCTCGTCTTCTTTGAACCTCTAGCTCGACAGGGCATACGCAATCTCTTCATCTTTTAGTTTACGGTTTGACAGTTTGTATAGCAGCGATCCGTTTGGGAAAAATCTCACGTACTTGTAATACTCAACGAGGTGCACCTGAATGCCAGGGTTATCGAGGCTGTGGTCTCCTCTGCGCGTGTATCTTTCTCGAAGGACGTAGTAACCGTTGAAATGGACCCGGGGAGCGTAGTTGTAGATGCCTTCAAAACTACCGAACGTATTGAGGTAGTACTGTTTATCGAGGATGAACTGCTCGGGTTGGCAATGCCACACCAAGTTCTGGAGATCAGTCTAAGCAGCGTGTCGAAGGTTTGGACCGAACTCTATAGGGTTCGCAAGGATTTATTGTTTTAGTGGTAAGAACATAGAGGGGTGCGGGAGGGTAGGCACGGCCGACGGAAATAGCACCTGACAGATGCTTCTGTAGTAGTCCTACTTCTTTGTTGTTGCAGAAAGGAAAGCTGCTTCAAGAGATGGCTGCATCCTGACGAATGTGGCGATCTCAACTGGCCGGAGAAACTGAAGGACTTCAAACAGCAGCCACTTGGGAAGCTTCTCGAAGAACGGCATAATGAGCTGCTTTGGTTCAATCTTTTTGGGTTTGAGGACCGCAACTATCGTCGCAGGCATTTATTAACCGGCTAGTTGGGAATGTTCGAACTTGGCAATCGCTGCACCAAGGATTTCCTCGGAACGATCGGGCCTAGCTATCAGTTGCTTCACCAGCTCGGTTCCTTCCTTCTCGGATGGGAGAGTCATCGATGACAGTACTTTGTATGCTACTCTGATGTCATACTCACAGAATTCGAAGATCAGTCTTACCTCCTCTCTCGGCTGTTCCTTGAAATACCTCTGCAACACCTTCAGCTCCTGGAGGTATCCTGCTGATTGCAGCTGCTCGGTTTGGGGTTTGATCATTAGGTTTGGTATGTGTTATTACGGAATTTGAATGGGTTTAGCAGCGGTCCTCGAAATCGCAGCAAAAAGGGCCAGCTGGGTGAACAATACGTCACCTTACCAACCAACCAATTTGCTGACGACAAACATTAATACATGCAGTTTACTGACGAAAACATCGAGGTCAACCACGGCTCAGAACTCAAAGTGACAGGCCGCGAGGAGGTCGTGGAAGAGCCAGCTATCCGCAGCTGGGGAAACTGTCGGGCGTACTGGTTGGACCGCGACACTAACTAACCACGAATTACCTTGGGGCCTGTGAGTACGGAGTAAGCTCAGCATAGTTAGCAAACCACTGATAGTGTTGTTCATTGTCCTCTTCATCTGGGTGCTGTTCGCAGTGATAGCCAGCAACCGTCCACTATGGCTGCTGATCCCAATACACATATGCGGGGCATGCCAGTTAGTGTCGTGGTTGGCAACACTACTCGTGAACCCAGGACTGCTGGCACATGGTGTGAAGTCACGTACACCAACATCCCACAACGTCAGCATAATGTAATGGAACATGCAATTCAGGCGATGCCCCCTATGCGACGTGTATGTGGACAACGACATCTACCACTGTAAGGATTGCAACGTCTGCTGCGATGGTTATGGTATTATAGCCTGCTAGCATAGACCACCACTGTGATTGGCTGGGGAAGTGTGTTGGACGCCACAACCTAATCTGGTTCAACGTGTTCATTAGGATGGCACTGCTGGGGCTGACGCTTGACCTGATATGCTTTCTTACTGAATGATGCGGATTGCGAAATGGACGGAGTAAGGGAGTCACATCAAAAGCATAAACAAACAATCACTCGTTGAGCTTCTCAAAATCGATGTGATTGTCGATGAACTCCTCTATGAGGCCAAGCTTGTGGCTTATTACAATGCAAGTGGACTACCTGCAGAGTTACTTGAGATTTCGGAAGATTTTGTATTCGGACTACTTGTCGATGTTAGCTGTGGCTTCGTCGAGGATCAGGATAGCCGGACGTTTCAGCAATGCTCGTGCCAGCACAAGCTTCTGTTTCTGCCCACCTGATAGGTTGGTGGCTTTTTCCTTGACCTTTCCGTGAAGTCCGCCTTTGCTCATAACAAATTCATAGGCTTCGGCAGCTTTCAAGGCTTCGATCACTCGCTCTTCTGATGTGTCGAATCCCTGGTTACCGTATATGATGTTGGAGTAGAATGTACCAGTGAAGACAAAGCTGTCCTGCGTAACATAGGAGATGTTTTGTTGGATAAACTCGTCGCTCTTTTCCGTGAGAGGTTGGTCGTTAAGGTAGATACATCCCTGTTCTGGTTAGAAGAGCTTCGTCAGTAAATTCAAAAGCGTGGATTTACCGATACCACTGCGTCCGGTGATTGCTGTCATCCTACCTGCCTCAATGGTTAGTGTGGCGTTCTTGAGCCCAGTGTTCGACTCCGCCTTGTACTTAAACCTTACGTTCTGGAAGCGGATAGTAATACGATCAAGATGCTATATCTTGGTATGATCCCACTTTTCCTTGAGTTGCTTATCCTTTTCTTCAATGATCTCGACTGGCAGTCTTCCATAGTACAATGGGTTGGTAGCCAAATCGCCAATCTTCTCTTCAAAATTGCTGAAGACTGCCGTGGTCTTGAGCATTTCGGTATTGAAGTTCATAACCGACCTGAAACCCATAGCAACGTACAGCGCATACGTGGAGGAAGCCAACAGGTTGAATTGAGTAATGTTGAAAGTGATGAGCAATGAGCCTGTCGCTGCCACAGCAAATAACGCAAACAGTCCAACTCCCTCGAGCATTCCGTAGTTGAGTCCGTTGGCCTTGGCGACTTGCTTCGACTACAGCTAAGCACAGCATTACCAGAGTATATAGTGTTTACAGCTGCCTCATGAAATTCACTTCCTCAAAGTCTTGGGTGTTGCTGATCTTTATAAGTTTGCTGTTAGTTAGCCTCTCACTTGCGAAAGTGTTTAGTTAGCCCAGTTGGTTGTTCTACTGTGCACGTAGCAACTTCAACCGTTGGTTTTTGCCACGGAACACCACTAATTTACATCAAACACGTACGATTTAGTGCTGCCATAATCAGTACCGACAGGATACTCAGCAACGGCGAGGTATAGATCAGACAGGCAGACCCACCCAACAGAAACAGTAGCCCACGGAACCCATGGAACACAGTCTCGCCCAGAAATTCACTAACTGTTCTGATATCGTTGACCAGATGGTAGAGATACTGCTGGCTGCTGTTGCTACGTTTGTAAATGTTGCTTTCCAAGGTCTGCTTGTACAGAACGTTACGCATCCTCATAGCCAGCCTGTTGGAGATATCCAGGAATTAGTAGCGTCGTTGGTAGGTCAGCAAACCCGCCGTACCGAACAGTGCTGTCCACTTCCCCAACGTGTAGCCGTAGGTATGCAGAATCTCGTTGGTGGTGTTGACTCCTTCCTTCAAGTTCATGAGCTGGCTGATATCACCGTAGATGTTGGGCAGGTACATAAAGATGGATGCGTGCGCCAATGTAAGCACCAAATTTTTGACGTACTTTCTTTGCTCGGGCTTGGCAATTTCGATGAGTTTGCGATACTCCGCCTTCAGTGAGAATCTCTTGCTGGAAGGTGATTGGCTTCCCACCCGATATAACAGTCTGCGAGCAAGCATAATTTATGCTGGGGCAGCAGCGAATATAATAGTTTCGCATGAATAATAAGAAACCCACAGTTAGCGGTGCCCCAGGACTCAAGCCATTACCACCTAAGAAGCCTGCCACTACTAAACCCAACGTGCTTGAATCGAGCAACCGCCCACCAACTGAGAGTAAACCAGTAGCAGGCAGCAAGAAAGCCGCAAAGATCTTCGAAGCTGTTCGCAAGAAGGAGTGGTCCAGCAAGAAGGGGCAATAGTACGATGGTCCTATGGACTACGACCAACCCGAACTGTAGTAAGACAACTACTTCGAGAGCCAGCTGTAACGTGCAATCAAGGCTGAGATATCTAAGGAGAAGACACCACTGCCGGTACCGAAGAGCCAAGTGATCCTTCCGAAGCTGCCCGCAAAATAAGAGAAATTGGACCCCAACTCGAAGGACCTCAAAGCGCTGGAAAAGTAAATGGATGAGGAAATGTCGCGGATGATGTACGAGGACATGGAGAAGTACTGATGAAGTGATATAAATTGTCTTTGCGCCTGCAACTTGCTCAAGTACTGATTGCGGATTCCGTTGGCTCGCTATTTGGAAGGCCCCTTAGGTCGTCGATCGTTAGGGTTGCAAAACTTTAAACGGTGCCCTCAATGCCGTCACTATCACTACGATCCTCTCGCCATTTCTTGCGGATAGTACTGCCGTGCTTGCCAGACTTCTTTGGTCTTTCAGATTGCTGTTCTTCCATGATGCTGGTTTCGTCGTCGTAGATTGCGCAGCGAATGTATTCAGATAGCACCCACTGTGGGTTGTTATTTGTGGAGCTAGCTTTCCTCGCTGTCTATTTCTTAAGGCTTAGTAACTGCTCGCTTTGAAGCACCTTTCGTAAGTGGTTTGATGGGATATTAAGCTTGGTGGGTGGAAGGATTACCCTTGGTTGAGTGAACCCTTCAAATAAAAAGGCGAATTCACATACTTTACTGTAGAGTGTCTTTTCCTCTCGGATGAGGACCTCAAGCTCTACCAAGCCAAGCAGCTCGAGCCTCTCGGAATGTTCTACACTGGTCTGCAGCACTTGCTTGAAATGACTATACAACATTGTGATTTCCTCGTAGAGGACCGTCACAAGTTCCTCCACCAGCTGCACCCTCACGTAGTTGGTTAACACAATCTTACATGGCTAGCGCAGCTCGAACAGCATGTTCATTAGATTGCACAGTTTGAACATATCAGTGAGACCTCGCTGCGGCGGCTCGTTTCTAGCGAACTGCAAATAGGTAGGCTGGTTTTCTCCTACTCGAATTAGATAGTTGTAGAGAGGTTCTACCACATACTGGCGTAGCTTGCGATTCACAATCCCTTCGTTCTACAGGTGGCGCACTCCGAGTGTGCTACGGCACTTAACGTATTCCAAACTTGCAGTGAGTTCGTGCATTCGCTTCTCGCTTGTTAGTTCGTATAGTCCTAGCTTCTTGCATACTCGGAACAGCACCAGTACGTATCGCAGGCGTACCTGCCAATAGTTCGTGTGACTCATGCGCAGAAGAAACTGCTCGAGGAGGGGTCTGCGATCGCCAGTATCTGTGAAAATCCTTTCCAGACAGCTGTAAGTGTGCTCGCTTGTGCTCTGATAATCGCTGCTGTGAAGTTCAGAGAGGATGCGTAGGCTGCAGGTGCGCAGCAGGTAGTCTCGCAGGCACTGTAACATTTGTGACTTGCTTATTATAACCCAATGAAGATGATGGTATGTATCAACCAATAGAAGGCACGAGTGGTCAGGGCAGTTTGAGAAGCTAGCGCAATGCACCTTCGATCTCGGCGATGGCCATCCGAGAGTATTTGAGTTACTTAAATGGGGAGTCCATTTGCAGAAATGCATGCGTCATGTTGTCGTACACTGTCAAATGCACATTTCTATTCAGACGCCTGTGATAACAAAAGCATTACATCAACCGTTCGGCGAGTCTACAGCAGTCATCATGGAATGGATCTCTATTCCCTACGAACATCCGACAAGGAGGGAACTTGCTTAGAATTTCATCGCTGAAACGAATTGGACTGACGAATGGATCGAGTTCAGCCCTGATTTCTTCAGGAACGTAGCAGGACAGACACATCTTGAGAAAGGTATGAGGAAGGAGCATATCATCGAGGCTGTTGAGTAGTGATGGCGAGTAGCTGCTGAAGGTGAGGCTGAGCGCAGGATAAACCATTACAATCCCCTTGGGAACTGGATGAGAGAGCTTCACAAGTAGCCCAGTGAGTGCAGCGATGATGTTACCTCCTGCTGAATCTCCAACCAGCACAACACTTTGGGCTGGAACGTCTACGATAGAATAGAAAAGTACCAAAGACCTTGTGTAAGTAGCTAATCATCCACATGTAGGCCTGGTAGCAATCATCCAGCGCAGCAGGGTATTGGTAGTCAGGTGCCAGCCTATAATCAACTGAAAAGATAGCAGTATTGAGGTTGTTGGCCCAGTTGCGAGTATACAGCTGGTGTACATACGAGCTCTGACTTATGAAGCCGCCACCGTGGATATGCAGGATTACGCTCTCGGGAGTCTTCGGTTTGCTGCCGAATTTCATATACGAGCCGATCTTTTGCAAGAAGTTTGGTCGGTTCTTCATGACCATTTCTATTGGGAATGGACTCATCACTCGTATCGCTATGCGTTCGTTCTTGTCTCCGCATACCTCCAAAAGCTATTGGGTGTAGCGACGTATGTTACTGATCTCGGGAGACTCATGGACCACTTGATCGTTAATGGCGAAGTTCATTTAGCTCACCCATTTGCCGACTCTATCCATGGTGATTATTGGAAAATGTCTCGGAATATAGAGTACTTCCATCCACCTCATTGACGGCATCATTAAGTCGATGAACGGTCTCGCGAATCCGCTCTCTGGGAGGTTCCATACATCTCGAGCAACTCCAGAGTCAGGTTCGGCTAAGAAGAACTCAGCTCTTCGTTGTGCTTTCTACGAGATGAACGCATAGTTGAGAACGTGGAACCCACCCTTAAGCACCAATACAAAGTTTTCGGATCGGCTGATATCAATTGACTGGGACAGTTCATTGACTTTACTGACCATAGCGATGATGATATTGATCTAAGTAAGTCTGCCGGTACTGCTTCGAGAGGCACTGTGAAGGCACTTTGGACTGACCTCCTATCCCCGAGGATCCTTACTGTCATGACCTTTTTCTTGAGTATTGCCCATCTCTCACTTGTGTTCAAATCATCGGAAAAGAGGTCATTTTTTGAAGTCACACAGGCATATGGATAGATTTCCGATATCGTGTACAACTTCGATACCTACTTTAGCGCGAAACAGTACCAACACCTTACATCTCTTCACTGAGAAATTGACGAATCCTCCATCAATGTACCCCTTCTCATCGACTGCTTGGGCTAGTTGCCGAACATTTTTTTCATAGAACTTAAGATACTCCAGCTCCTTGCGATGCACGGTCTCCAACATGACATGGTTCAGTGAATTGCCTATATGATTCTCTGGAACTGCAAACCTATCCAATTCTCTGAACAGGCTTGAATAGATCTTCCTAAATGAGGGTTTCGAACGACTTTCGAGGAGATACACTACCATCAGTAACTGTGACCTACGCATCTCCAGAACCTTGCGTTGAGTGTGGAGTCTCTCCCGCTGCTTCTCGGTGATGTCCTTACAGTTTAGAGTAGCGATTAGGAACTGGTCAGCCTGGGCGATACACTTGTCAATGGACGATAGTGCAAATTCACAGTCATTTTGAAGTTTGGTTTACTGTGGAGATAGTTCCTCCTTGCGAATGGGTTGTTGCGAAGGTTGTTAGGCCTATTCCTCGTGCTGATGTAGGCTTTCTTTGGACACCAGACAAGGACTGCATTGCCTCAATGACAGCATCTTCCTAAACTCCACCTGATCATTCACGGGAAGCATCCCATTTCCCTCCTATTCTTTCATTATGACCAATATTAATTGTTAATATCAAAGGATTTTTGCAGGTGGTTGGCGCGAACCAGCACTGTTAGTCACTACATAATCAGAATTGCTAAGAAATTATCTCAAACAATAAATTCAATTGGGTTCGACTGAAATCTATCGGTTACTTTTTGACAGTTAGCTAACGGTCTGGCATTTTCATCTAATTTTAGCCCTCAACTGCTGTTCTGGCTGTCCTTCTGCCATCAACGGTCCCGACCCGCATTATAATATCTAACGAAACCGTAACTTCTTCGGATTTTTGGTGTTCCACAAATCCATTTGGCATGACTATTCGACGGGACACTCGAATAGAGATTCCCCACTGCCTTCTAACCCTCTGACCGATGGATGTTATAATTTAAAATTTCAAATGGTAAAGCATATAACAACTACCGCTTCGACTGGTCGTGTTTGCGCAAGGAAGATTATCGAGAGGTAAGAGGGTTCGCGAACGGAGACCCCACCTCGACAGCACACCATAGCACCCGATGCCTCGAAGAAGAAGTCATGGAGCGAGGAGGAAGACAAGCTGCTGATTCGGTTGGTGGGAAGACTCGGTGCTCAACGCTGGTCCACCATCGCAAAGCAGGTACCCGGCCGGATGGGCAAGCAATGTCGGGAAAGGTGGTTCAACCATCTCTGCCCAGATATCTGCAAAGGTGAATGGTCGCCCTCGGAGGAATGGATATTGTTCCTCGCGCACTCCGTTCTCGGAAACAAGTGGGCACTGATAACCCAGTAGCTGCCCGGTCGCACTGACAATACTATCAAGAACCACTGGAACTCAAGCATGAAGCGGAAATTGCCAGCGCTAGCAGAACGACTGGAGCAGGTGATAGCTCTTGGCGGACGTTTCTGCCGACCTGAATAGGAGCGACTTGTGGCTGCAGAAGTGAAGTTTGTGAACTGCCTCTTGCTACGGAATCAGTTGGTAGGTGGCAACCAACCACTAACCGAAAGTCACGATGCCAACCGTCGTACTTAGCACTCCGCCAAGTCGTTCACGAGGTTTGAGCCAGTGCCCTACAGCAACAATTTCACTAGTGGCTCCGCTTCCTAGCTGAGCTTCTGCACACCAGTGAAGATGATGCTCCCCATCGACGAAAAGGAGAACATTGAGAAAGTTGGTTCGGAGATTGGCAGCACCGGCCTCTTCTTCGACGACTCCACAAAACTGGATGGGCTGGAAAGCCCGAGTGGTTTTCAATCGCTCGCAGTGAGGACACCCGTAAAACGAAACATTATCATCGTTCGTTCGCCAAGGTTGGAAGTGTGATGAGGTTCCGTTGTGACCCCGACTGATTATATAACACCCTAACTGTAAGCACACCATCATAAGGTTGAGCTAACACTTCGTTTCTTCGGTTTTGCGTGTCTGTATATTATACAATCCATGTCCCTTGAGTAGCAGAAGTTGCTGTACGGGCATATTCTCCGTATCTTTACGTACCTCGATGGCGAAGAGGATGGACAGCCCTAACCGCACTACATCGTTGGGAAGAGGTACTAACCACCAAATATTAAGATTCGACAAGCGGTACATCTATTTGGTTCGCAACGATTAGATTCGTAATCTGTCCAACAGTGACAACAGTTTGTTCGAGATAGGGCATGCCTAGAGAACTCTCAATCAAAGTGCTAACCCATCGAATGAACCGCTCAACCTTGAGGTCAAGTTTGGCGAGGAAGTGGTATTCAAGCATGTGAATAGCGGCAGCTACCTAGCCATCGCTGACGATTACAGTGACGGCAATAGAGGTTCCTTTAAGCTGCTGTTGGCAAGCGCAAAAGCTAACATCAGGTATCAGCTGAAGCCGAGCCGTACCTTCGAGAAGACCGCCGATCCTGTGAAGTTTGGATGCAACATCTATATTTACAACCCCAAACACAATGCATACCTGGATAGCGAAGCTAGCGAGACAACCTGCTTCCTCACAGGATCTCATGAGAGGGAGGTCAAGTGGAGAATGAGTTTCTACAGCGAAAACATTAATTGTCAGGATGAAATGATTATGGACAAGGATCTCGTGTACTTGGTAAACAGTAAGGGCAGTGGGCTGTTGAGTCTCCACGTGGATGAATATGTTCAGAGAGAACGTGACAGTTTAGGTGCAAGCCACCGCGAAAGTCATAGTTCTGCTGGTTACGAGAAAATTGTAAGGAACTATGAGTATGTTGTGAGGAATGTACCGGACAACTACCCTGTCACTCGGGAGCCTAAACTCTTTAACTGTATCTGGCTGGTTTCGTTCGATGGGGTTTCTGGTGCTGAAAGCCGAAAAGACGGTGTATTTCCTCTGGGACTTACCCATCTGGTAGAGAACTATAAGCATAGTGGCACGTTTGGAAGGTTAGTGCATGGTTTCTAGAATGGAGAAAACCGTTCAGGCATAATGTCGAGCTAATACATAAAGCTTGGTGTGAAGAAGACCCCAGAGAGTAAGGAACTGCGTTGGTTGGGAGAGTAGTAAAACCGAAGCAACCAATCGATGAAACTTTCGGTCTACCGCAAGAATACACAAAACAGAGGCTTCCGACCGCGTCCACCCAACGTAAAAGGTTTGGTGGATATTCGCAACGAAGCCGACTGTGTGGTCTTCCAAATAATCAAACTACCATTCAAGATAAAGAAAGAGCTGTACGAGTTTATCGAAGCACGTGAGAAGATGACTCTGTTTAATAACTGGATCGGCTGCCAAGAAGAACAAGCCATTCGGTTACAGTCCGATCAAGAGCGTACCCGTCGTTTCAAGGAAACAGAGGAGATCTTTTCGTACATCAAAAAAGCCCTGGATACTGATCCTATCGAACGTTTGCAGAAGCAGATGATGCTGTTCGATATCCGCTTTCTGTCTACGTTGATTGATGCACTCAAGCTGCTCTACCGCAGGCAAAGTGACAGTGTAAACGACTACATCCCTGAACTGTAGAAGAACAAGAATGACATCGCCAAGATTTTTTCATAGCTGCACTCCATTCTGAGACTGTCCTGCCGGGACAACTCCTACATTAAATAAGACATCAGTAAGACCAGTGTGAAGGATATGCTGCTATTGTCAACTGAGGGCAGCAGCAATGCAACAAACTTTAACGACGATACTGAGACTCTCAAGGAGATCTTCTCAGGTAACAAGTACGCGGTTGAGAATGTGATGAAGCCCTATGAAGTGGAGCACTTAATCGATAAGTTTGTGAGGTCAAAGGTCTCGACACAGAAGTTTATACGTTTCGTGCAGATTATCCGGTTGCTGTGTAAGAGTGCTGATCAGGTGATTCCAGTGAACCAACGCATCATCATCAGACGATTCCTGCAAAATGGTGATCATGGGCACTGCAACATTCTTCTCAAGACCAACAAAAAGAATGAAGCACTGGTTAATATGGATGGCGAAAACTGGTTCAGCATCATCGAACTATCGGACGAAAAGCGAAGCAGCTCCAGCAAATAACAGTGGCAGGAGTTCATTGAGTGGGTGCAGCTGGTGAGTGATGTGTGCGAGGGTCGCAACATTACAGGCAAGTACTATGCCTAGACGCTGTTCAGTCCCAAGGTACTGCAATACTTCTTAGATCTCACAAGCGAAAAGGAGAGGTATCTGGACCCAGCACAGTTTGATCCGGTTGAATGTCGCCAAACTATCTTCCGACTGAAGCTCCACCTGCTGAACTACATGATACCGTTGACTGTGAACATCCACATCGCAACTCCTGAGTTCCCGAAGACTAGATTCGACCAGCTCTACTTCTTCCACACAGATGCACTGATTATGTACGAACAGCTCTACTTCCGTCGACCCAACATCAAAACTGACATGCTAGAAAGCATTCGTCGATTTTTGTTCAACTATCTCAACTTGCTGGAATCCTATCAAAACTCGCCACTAGCCAACCAAATAGACTTGGAAGCTGATTCTGCTATCTACTTCTTTCGCTGCCTGACGCATGTGATGGATATGCTCAAACGCATGATTCTGCATGGCATCTGGAGCGATGAGCAGGACACATTCGTCCGAAACACTGCGCAGCGAGAGTTGGTGAGTAGGCTTACCAAACTATTAGGCCTTGCTAGGGACAGCATTGGGGTTAACTACCAGATGTCAATCCTCCGCATCATCAACTTCTACCTTGACCAGGCAGCCCAGGAGAAGGTTGCGACAGTTGTGAAATCCCTCCATAAACGCTATTCTAAGGAACGAGAAGAGCAAGTGTGTAACTACCCTTTCGAAGACGATTCGCTGACCTCTAACAACATCGACTTCATGGACGATGACTCCAGAAATGAGCTGCGACAGAGCATCTTCGAGCTGATGTGCTCAGATGCTGGTAAGGACAGCCATCTCTTCATTCTGTGTGTAAACACCAACAAAAAGCTCATGGAGGTGCGTCGAACACTGTTCATGCGATTGAAGAATACCCTTGTGATTGAGCCAATAACTGAGGATATGGACATCTACCGCAGAATAATCTTTGCTCGGGAGGCGTTCGGTGTTTTCAAGACAAAAGGCCTTAAGACCATAACGATTGAGAACCAGTATGAATTGGATCTACCAGTGTGGGATACTCAAAATGACAGTCTCATCGGCCTCATTCTGGAGCTGATGAATTACATGAAGCTTCCATACGAACCACAAAGCAAGCTCCAAATCTACGATAAGCTGGGTGACCAAGACTTGCTGTTCGAGCCTTACAACGAATGCCAACAGCCGAACCGCCGAGTGCAAAAGATGCTGAAGGAAAGTAATGTGCACAAGCTCATGTTTTATATTGTGTGTGATTTCAATATCCGCACGGATCTGGAGTACCAACTCTACGCCAAACTGTTAGAGGCCATCTATTACTTCCTGGCTGTGTTTGCATGGCAGAATACCGAAAACAAGCTGGAGTTGTCTGAAATCTGGGAACAAATGAAGGATCACGCTGAGGTGAACTGTGGTGCTATCAACGCCTTGAAGGAATACTTCAGCGAAAATTAAAACCTTCTCTACGATGAGAACAAGATCCTTGCAGTGAGCTAGAGGATTACAGATTACGTGAGTATGCGATGTGTTGCATCTGCCAGCCCATCGGACTTGTTCTATGCAGCCAAGCTACTCGATTTCTTTGGGTCGTTGCTGACTGTCAAAGGCATTAAGCTGGACCAGAACTGTATCCGAGTGCTATCGTTTATCCTCGACAAAGCAAGATTGCACATCACCAAGCCAGAGTTCCTCACCTAGCGGCAAACCTATCGCGATATGCTCGAGAAACATCAACAGGCTCGTGACAAAACGTTGCTGATGCGCAAGGAGATATCGATAATGCGGCATAGCTCAAGGCATCTTCATTCGGAAGAGGCGGAGAGTGAGCAAGATATTTTCCAGAGGCAGGAGTAGTTAGCGATGCAAAAAAGATAATCCTAGGAAGCACGATAGCGTCTTGGGAAACTCGATATGATGCTCAGCTTCGATGGTCGGCTCAGCTACTTGATCGTGCTCTTCAGGATCCTTGCGGAGGTGGTGGAAGACAATGACATCAATATCGCGAAGTGCAAGAAGCTGCATTCACCAGAGCTACTCAGGTACGTGATGGCAAACAGCAAGAGATGCTGGGCTCTGAAGGCCACGGTTCGCAGCTACATAAACCGGCTGTATTACAGTCGCATGGAAACCTAGTACTATGACGGCATCGCCGAGACTGAGCTGGAGCTATTCATCGACGACATGAATGACTATATCCACACCCGTCTAAACATGCGAAGCCTATACGAAATGAGGATAAAGAACCCGATAAAGTGGAGTTGCCCCATCACAAACCTCTTTCTCTGTGTGAAGAGTGTAATTGAGTCACTGGAGATCATCACCGACGATCGCAAGCCTGATAACTTCATGAGCCAGCTGACCAACGATATGCGCAGAGGCAATGTTGAGCGTGATGACATCGATAACGTGTACATCCTCATCCGAAGGTTCATCCGCCTGTACGAGCGATTGCGCTTCATCAAGCTGTACTTCTTTGTGGAGGAGCCACAGTTGAAGGCGCAGATCCAAAACGTACTGCGCCGAATGGAATAGAAGATCTTCCAATTCGACTTCAAGAGCCATTGTTTCATCAACAAGAACGACAAAAGCTTCGATTACCGGTAGATAAGCAAACGACTGCAAGTGGAGGACACCTCCACGAGCAGTAAAGAGCAGAAGAATGAACTCAACGAATAGCTGAGCATGTGCTCCAAGATGCTGAGTAACACGGAGCTGGAGAACTACTTCACGAACCAGTAGTACTACGAGAAGTATGCCTGCAAGAGTGATGTGGTGCTGTCCTTTCTGGACAAGAATGAGAAGAATCCGTACCTGATGATCATCGACAAGAAGTACAAACGAAAGGAGTCGGTGGTCAGGATAGTCAATGCCATCACTAAGCGCAAGAAGATTAAGGAGATCCCGGAACCCACATTCTATGACTACTACCAGCGGTTCCTGCACGAACTGTTCCGAGGTGGGAAGTTGCGGGATCTCGAACCAACCAAGTTGGACGCCGGACAGGACCGGCTCAAGCGTATCCTCGAGGCGATAAACCAGAGAATCAGTGAGCAGTTCTCCATCTTTTCGAGTGAGCACCTCACCTTCTACTTCCGGACACTCGCCTGCAACTTTAAGCTGCTGGACGAGAATAAAGATCTGGAGTACTTAGCCTTCATTTATCGTGAACTCAACGCAAGCTTCAGCAAGTTGATTTTTAATACGGTGGTGCAATGCAACCTCCACGAACAGATCGAAGTGGCCTACGAGCTGTTCTACTTTGCAGTGACCTACTACCGGCTCAGCCCTGAAGGTCGTGTCCAGTAGAACCTGTACGAGCTCATCCATGCAGACATGAAGAACGAGTTTTTGGTGAAGCTGGATAACTTTATTCTGTCCCTTAGCAACGACATCATCAGGAACTGCGAAGTTGAAGAGGAGTTGACCAAGTCCGACAAGCCTGAGTAATTGAGCCGAAGAAAGTCAACAGCTGTCTACCGTCCGAAAGTGTTCAGCCAGGAGCAGATGTTCTTTGTGGAGACAGCCTGCGAGGAGAGCGATGTACAGAGCGCCATTAGCAACCAACATACGCTGGACTGCTTTAAGAGTGTATTCCAGTTGGTGCACCTGCTCTGCGAGAATAACTTCGTGCAGTTCAAGAAAGAGTTCCGTGAGCAGAAGACAGAAGTCTTAAAACTCAACAACCGTAACCTGCTGATCCGCAGCACCATCGAATTAAGGAAGATCTTCAAGGTCTATAGTCGGAGGATCAAAACCCTGCCACATCGGATCCTTGACTTCCTCAACGAAATAGCGCAGATACCATGCGAGACAAACCAAATTGAGCTGAGCAAGAGCACCTTCTTCGAGGATGTTTGCCAGTTCGTTCGAGAGTTCGGCTATGAATCGGTTCGACACAACAACGAGCTGGCTATGGAGGTATCCGTCATCATCGAGAAGTTCCTGAAGATCGTGCTGTCGCTGCTGGAGAGCAACCACGACGAGATCTACACCAGCTTCGCGAATAAAATGGACCGGAATTTCTTTCAGACTTTGCTGAAGTACCACGAAAGTTTGGTGCTAGACCAACCCGCCGCCCAACCCAAGCTCAATAAGCTCAAGTTTAACATCCTACTGATTGAAAAGCAACTGAGCTCCAAGATGAACGAAAAGGACAAGTTCTTGATGGACGTCAGACAGCTCATCGATAACCGGAAGGACGACGCCACTTTCCAGCAGAAGAACAATATTGAGTCCATCGAGGTTACTCTAGAGGGAAACAACCATAAACTATACTTCTTCAAGCCCGAATAGGCTGCAGATATCGACATCGAAGAGAACTAGTGTCTGGCTGCTATCAGTTAGGGACTCAAGAGGGAAACACAGCTGCAGAAGCTGGATTCCCTCATCCGTAGCCTCAAGGATCTTGAGCTGTACATGATCTACCGGAGTTCACTCAAATCTTCGAGGATATGGAGGTTGTTGCTAGCGGTTCCAGTCAATACCTGCGCAACTGTGGCTTCGCTGCTGATCAACATCATTGTGCTACTGACCACCCAGCTTAGTGTTGGAACTGATGTCGCAATTAGTAGCTACGCTCCACTGCTTTACCTGCTTCAGATTGTGCAGTTCCTGCTGGGAACTATTTACTGCGTATCCACCCTCTACAGTGAAACGAGGAAGTCCATGCTTGTCAAGTTCAACTAAAGCAAAAATCAAGACGATGGAGAAGGTGAATAAGGAGGCGGTGGCAAAGTCACACTGGATTTCGAGTCTCTAACAATACAGGAGTTGGCCTGGGTGCTGTTCGCTGAGAATGCGTCAGTGGTGGCCTACGAAGTTATATGCATACTGGGGATGTTCTTCAGCCCGTACTATTACTGCATCCACATCTTCTACCTGTTCGGGAAGGTGAAGATGCTGACCAGCGTGTACATGGCTGTCGTTTCCAACCTGAACCAACTGCTCTTCCTGGTGTTCTTGAGTGTTGCCTTCTTCCTGGTATTCTCAATGCTCACCCTATAGACATACGCTCCATTCGCTAGTTCTGAGAACTGCTAATCCATAGTGCAATGCTTCCTAGTCATCTACAACAAGGAGTACTACATCGAAAAGAGTTAGTCCAAGGAGGCAAACTTCAAGACCTTATCCTATTAAATACTGTATGCAGTGTTCTTCGGTTCATTGTTTGGTAACGTGGTGAGCGGTCTGATGACAGATACGTTTGCTCAGCTGCGTGATGAAGCTGAGCGGATGGAGCAGGACGAACAGAACTACTGCTATATCTGCGGCCAGTCTCGCTACGAAATTGAGAAAGAGAACAGCGACAAGCAAAAACTCAACGAAATCTTCTCTATGCACCTTCGCAAGCATAACAAGTGGAGCTACCTGTACTACATCTACGAGCTGAAGAAAAAGGCCAACACTGAATACACGGGGCTGTAGTACATTATTGACGAGAAAGTTCGCAAGAAGAGTGCAACGTGGTTCCCAGTGAAGACCTACGAATAGAAGAATGTACAGACCTACATCCACGCACTTCGGCAGATAGACAAGTGACTATGTATACCGAAAAATAAATCAGAGGAGCACAGGTGAGTTGCATCTCACAGCAGCTCATCCTCCTGCCCCCAAGGTTTGATTTCGAAATCGGGTTGCTGAGAGTGTTGCTGGTGCAGGTTTGTCCGGCGCATAATTGATGTGTAGCAGCCGACATTACGTCTATTTGGTCGTTTGATGTATTTCACAGGCGCATCGTTTTCTATCAACCAACTCTTGTGGCTGGGCACGCTTGGTTTGGTGGATCGAGCTAACGGATCGAACAGGTTAAGAGTGACTACCTTGCCGTTAGTGGAGACTGCAGTTTTTATGCCCATTAGTTTGGCAGGGGCTGCAAAATTGTCTTCGGAGCCAGGTTTGCGGGTGATGTAAGTGGTGTGATTGCGAGTGGACGGTCTCGTGAGATACAGTGTGTCGAAATTGAGTTTGAGTTCAGGACTGCTGGTCACAACTGGCTTGAGGTTCAGCTTCCTTCCTGTTAACTACCGACTGCGATTGCGATTGCGACTATGGCGGCCATTCAGCTGTGTGCTCGCGTAGGAAGCCAGCATATGTGACTCAAAGCTTTCATGCTCCATGGTCAGCCCCAGAACGTTTTTTAGGTACTTGACCTCAAGTGATAGGTTGTTATGGTTATGGTTAGGTTCTAACCCTCGCTAGGGTGAACTATTCTTCCTACGGCTGACGGCCGAGCTGTAGGTGCGGCGTACTTGACTCATTTTGCTTGGCTCGTGTATTCTCCTTTCGAAGCCATCCAAGCATGTCGAATTCAACGATAGCAGATGTGTTATCTTCATATCAATTATGTATTATCGGTGAAGAGTATGGCCTGAAGCACCACGTCCTCGCATTATAAACTTGACCAATGCTTAAACTTGCAGTAGTACTGCACATAGTTTGGCTAGCACTCAGTGTGGAATACTTGCATCTCAAAGGTTAGCCGCACACCATCCGAGGCTATACTAGTCAGGCCCTGCCCATCGAAAACCCGTTTAGTAGAAGCTTCAAAGTCACTACCCTCTCCGATGAATCCATAGAACACATTAGCTTCCAACCCAACAGGCTGCACCTCAATGAGCAGGGAAAGCTCTTCCTTGGTGGCAAGCATAAGAACCTTCTAGAGTCACTGAGATCAGCATACGCTGATGAGTATCGACAGATACTCGTGTTCGATGATTACGTGTTGGTGCTCAAGGGTATGAACGAGGTTCTTGTGCTCGAGGAGACCACTGATGGGTTCAAACTGAAGAACCACTTCGAAATCCAAGAGATCAACTATGGGACGCTAGTATACAAGGCATACCACTTTAAGCAGAAGGCATTGCTGTTCTCCGCGAACGAAATATTCATGCTCAGCAACAAAGGGTACTACACGAGACTACGGTACCAAAGCGATGATAGGGGCATGGTTGCTCACGCGGAATGGATTGAGGGAACCGATTTAATCTTGGTGGCCTAATACGCTGAGGGATTAGCAGTGTACCGCATCGACGAAGCAAGTAACAGCACAGAGCACGTGACCACGTTCAATGCCAGCTTCTTCAACCAAAGTACAATATCGGTGGAGGATATGAGCCTCCGTCATCGTTCAGATAACAAACTTTACGTCTTGGATCGGCACTTCGGTATCTTGGAGGTTGACTTCAACGTATCCTCCATTAAGGAGAGCAAGTTCACCCGAAGGCTGAGTGATCAGCAGAACTGCTACTCCATGGACACCCTCGACCGTAATTACTTCGTGCTGAGCTGCTCTTACTAAACGGAGAACTACCTGTCAGAGGTGGTACTCAATGCTAACAACACTGCGACCACCCTCAAACCATTGTTTAAGGATGAGTTCATTGTGGATGTGGAGGTTACCCAGGACTACTACCTCTCGCTCTCCCGCAAGATGATCTCAGTGTACTGGAACAGCTACAAAAACCATTTGCCGGAAGAGTTCCGAGAAGGCAGTAACCTGGTGGTGCCAGGTACGTAGATTATCACCCTCACACAACGCAACGGCAACCAGTACCTGTACATCGTTGCCGATAACCAGCTGGTCAAGTATAAGCTCGAAGAAAAGGCTCCGAAGATCGAGTTTCGTTCTGAAAAGCCGATAGAACAGCTTTATGAGCTGTCCGTATACGGAAGCTGTGCACACCTGAACAAATCAGTCTACCCAAGTAGCTTTGATAATTCTAACTTAGAAGCACTTCCCGCAACCGACAAGTAGTTCTGTGTGCATACTGCCGAATACACCTTCTCGGTGAATGAGCCCCACCCAGCCGATAAATCGGACGTCAGTGCTAGCATCAGCATTGTGATTATCCTGCTGGTCGTGCTGCTCATGCTCATATGGATCTGTCTCAAGAAATACAGAAAATTGGAAGGAGAAGCACGTCGCATGCTAGACGAATTCAAGAACCGCAACTCCAAGGAGCGGTTTGGACTATGATTGGAGTGAGAACTGCGAACACTGAGAATATTGAAATAATATCACTTCCCGAAAGGGATGCGCCATCAGAACGCCTGCAGATCGCTCTGCAGTAGCTGACCAATTTGGTCGGCTATCTGTTCGATGTGTGGCCAGCGGCTGCCAACCGCCAGCACAATATTTTGATAGTGAGCCTGGGAGGAACTCTTGACGAGGAAAAGTAAGGCAGCGAAGAGAAGCTGCCCGCTGGCAAGCCCGAAGAACTGGGAGGCCATGGAACAGTAACTAACCAGCAGTTCGAGCCTATTGAAGAGCGCCTCATCAACAACGGGAACAAGTTCCTTGATGATCCGAAGGTAACAGTAGGGCGTGGTGAATTTTAGCTTGAACCTTAGAAGAGCGAACAGTTGCCTCTCAGCTTCAAGGATCTGCTCGTGACTATATTGCTAGCCAGTGTTCGTGATTGCCAGTGATGCAGGATAATCGTAGCTCTCATTGAACTGTATCAACTAACACTTTTACCTTCACCGCCAGTCGGATAGAGGCAATTCCCAGTAGTTGAAGCTTTTCTGAGGGTATGTCGTCAACCAGGGTGAGGCTGGTATCCGTGTAGAGCTTGGCTAGGTAACGGGTGGTCCGATTGCACCGAAGTTCCTCCGTGTGCTAAATTACATAGGCAAGGCAACGGAAAGTCGTAACCGAGTGCTCCCGGTACGACAATTTAAAACGGTGTACCTCCATCATCCAATCGAGAAGCATGTCGTAGTGCGAGGCGGGAATTGGCAAAGTGGGGTAGGCATATGCTTCCCCGCCGAGTGCTATATCTGCTGCCGAGATGGCATTAAGCTCCTCGAGAAGGTCAGCCGTAAGCATCGCCTAATGGTCAAATCTGAATATTATAAATTTTTTGGCGTGTTAGCACCTAAATAACAGATTCCATGGACATGGGTGGATTCGTTCTGTCAACTAGCCAGGTAGCTCTTGCTTTCGGGAATTAATATCCACATGAAAGATTCGCCCTGGTTCACTCAACGTCGTGTGTATTATATCCACACAAATTTCGATTTAATTAAGATGTTGGTGTGTCCACGCACTCGCTATTTTTTTGGAGTGTCGTCACTGCAGCTGTTGCTTTGTTGACAGTCCTCGTTGCCTTCAGCCGTTCAGCTACTTGGGAAGTCGTGGAAGGTCGTCGCACTTCGCCATTCGCTCCTTGCCCTATGGGGCGGTGGATTTGTCAACGCTTGGGTTCAACTTCCTACTGACCTTTAGGCTGTGACTTTTAATCGGAAAGGATTGGAACTTCTCCGATGCTTGTTCCTTACAAATCTTACACCGACGAATTTCAATTTTAAAATATCGAGAGGGGCTGTCGGTTGTCCGTAGCAGCCATCCCGTTCAGAGGGGTTGCCAGCCATTATGAGTTTCCTCTTGCGAGCCAATTTATAGGCTAAAAAGAAAGTCGAAAGAGAGGAGGTAGCAGTGATTCTATCCAAATCGTTACTGTACGAAGTACTTCGCACCTGCCACGCAGTTAGCTGCCTTGGGGCCGCCATGCTACTCAACACCATGGAGTTCATAGTTTCCTTCACTTGAATATAAAGGAATCTCGATCCTAACCACGTAGCCGATATCGACTCGCTTTGACGTCAACAATTGCCCAATGAAACTGCTATACGAATGCTGAGCAATAGTCCAAGCCTCTTCCAACAACTATGCAATCACGAAGGCGTTTTCAGTTTAAACGTCTTTGGAGCTGAAGTTCCAGTTGGCTCTACCGAAGCTCCCGCTCGACTCTTCGATATTCACCGGAAAGTTCGTTGAGGCGCCTGCCTACTGCTGCGAAGGATCCAGCTAGCTAGAGGATCTTCTCTTGATATTGTTTGCGCTCCTACTGAAATTCCTAATTAGTCAAGAGGCTTACGGCTAGAAGTTTGTCCAGCCTATCATGTAATTGCTTGTTGGGTGAGGCACTTCTCCTTTCCACGGAGGCTCGCTCGTAGTATCCACTAAATTTCTCACTGAATAGCCAACCGCAAAGTACATTTGCGACTCGAAACGGTCGGTTAGTTGGGTAAGTTGTTCCCGAAGCTATGAGTTCTGTAACCGTAGTTATTCAATTTCGACAGTTTAGTCGGGTGGCGTACTAGTCTGGAATTGATTGATTTTCTTCGGGGTTGTCTAGAGTCTTTCAAACTTGTACCTGCACTATCTGGGGCTCGTGGTTCTGAAGCAACGCCGAAAGCTATTGGTTCGCGATTTACAGGGCATCCAGCCTATGCTCGAGGCTGCGCTGAATTCGTTCCTTCTCTGAACGCTATTCAAGAAGCGACTGACGCAACTAATCGATCAGTCGCTGGCTGCCGTCGCGTTCTAATTGCAGCCGTCCCTACCATATCTTCTGGTCCGCTTCTGCAACGATCCTGTGGTTTTCCGTCATGGCTAGCACGTTCAGCTGGAGGCGATCATTTTGTGTCCTCCTATTTCATCTTCGGTGGTACATTACAGTTCGGATAGCTGCTCGCGAAGGCGCTGCAGCTCAGTCGCATGGTTGTGAGCATTAAGTTGCGTACAGTACTCATTGATTAGACTCAGCTGGTCGTTAAGCGAGGCAATTTATGATCGCAACTCCTCGACTTCCTATCGCGTCGAACGGTGTTTGACCTCCTAGCGGAGCACACGGTCGGCAAGAATACGGTTCTCATCGTATTTCTCTTGGAGGGCCATTGCAAGTCGAGCTTTCTGAGTCTCCATCTCAACCAGCTATCGCCCAAGCTCCTGTCTGGTTCGATGTAGTAACTCCCCACCGGTCAGTAGTTACTGCTTCAGCTCCATACTCTACTGCTTGTAGTATTCAAGTTGTTCTCGAAGCTCCTGCAGACTCATCTTCAAAAGTTAGTTAGCGTTGTTCATTACGGTGAGGTACTCATACAACTCATGCTCGTTTGCGGATTGGGCGGTGGGAGTGCCAAAGCTAGACTGCGCGCTTCGTTTCGGTACTGATTGATGGCTTGACGGCTGCATGGAGAGTTTCGAAATGGAGGGCAAGAGGAGTATTATATATAATTGGTTGGTTGGGTTATGGCGGATCATTCGGAAGCGCAGCCAGTGGCTGCTGAACCTGAAGCACATAAGAATATCGAGGAGGAAAAGGTTGCTGTAGAATCAGCAGAGCAGCAACCCAAGCCTATTGAGACTGTCACTGCAGAGACGCAGGAAGTACCGGCGAATATTGTGGAAGTTTATGCATAACAACAAGCAACAGAGGAGATCGCAGCGAAGTAAGCCGATGTGCCAGCCCCTGAGTAAGCTTCCAAGCAGGTCGAAGATGCCAAGGAAGTGATAGTGGAAGCTACGAGTCCACCAGCGACTGAATAGCAGTCAAATGTAGTCGCTGTTGAGGCAAGCTAGCCATCGACTTAAAAGGTTTCAGGAGAACCTGAAGTGGGTAAATTGCAAGCAGAGGCCGCACCGACAGACAGCGATGCTCCAGCTGTTCAGGCGACCGCAGATATTGTAGATGTAGCTGTCGGCAACGTAGCGACCAACGTACCTCCATCAGAAACGCATGAGCAGGTTGTTTAGGCGGAAGAGACCGTCGAAGCGAGCACAAGTCCAGTTCCGCTAGTCGGTGTGCAGGGATAAAAATCGGTTTAACTTGGGCAACCTGAAGTCCCAGTTGAGGTGAAGAGCGAAGAGAAACCCCAAGAGGAATTGCAACAGGAGGTTACCGCTCAAAAACAAGAGGAAGCACCCTTACAACCTCAGAGGGAAGAAGAAGAGGAAATGACTGCTGATGTATAACCCCAACCATCGCCGGTTGTCGATGCAGAACTTGCTGAGGAACCAGCACCTGCTGCTGAGCAACCTCCTTCTGGTCAAGCTGCTGCTATTGAGACTAAAGAGGTATCTGAGTTGGTACAAGAGGTTCCGATCCAGGACGAACCCACTCAAACAACTGAGGTAGCTGCTATTGCTGAAGTACCAACGTTAGTTGATGCCAAAGAACCTGCTGTGGTTGAGACTCATCAACAAGACATCGTTAATGTTGAAGTGCCACTTAATGCTGACCAGCAGCTCCCCATTTCAGCTGAGGCACCATAAACCATCAAGGAAGCATAAAAACCACCTGCTACCATCGAGAAACAAGAGGAGATCGCAGCACAGCCACAAGAGCCGGCTCCGGTTGCCACTACAGCACCTACCGACGAGGATTTCGACGACTTCCGCGAAGCTGAAGTTATGGAGGCCTCACCAGCCATCCAGTACCTTTCGCAGCTACCAGACTACTCATTCATGTTTGCCACCCAACTCCTATGATCACAGGAAGATATCAGGTAGTTCCGATAGCACAACAGTCTTGTCATTTGAACATGAAGCCAGTAGATTTAGTTTAGGGTTGAAACACACCTCGTTTACTGTACCGATATGCCCACCAAGCTTCTGAACGATTTTGCGGGTTGTGGTGTCCCAGATGTATACACATCTACAATTAACTTATTTTGTACTTATCGGTGGAGCCAACTGCTATGTACAATCCATCGAACGACCAGCCTCCCTTCAGCAGTGATTTCTCACTTCCTTGTGAATGGCCACTGAAGACTTTGGTAAGTCTTGTTGGGGCCGAGACAAATGGCCTGACATCCCAAACTCTTGCAGTCTCGTCAAATGAGTTGGACATGAGGAACGACCCGTCATGGGAGAGCGCTAAGCAGGATACAGTATCCATGTGTCCTTCCATGGTGTACTCTTGCTTCCCGGTCTTGAGTCCGAAACATCGGATAACGTTATCGATGCCTCCAGCAAACACCTTATCTCCTGTCTCACTCATGCAAACACTTGTCATTGGATACTTGTTGGCGAAGCTGTGTGTTTCCTTCTTGGTTCTAGTATCGAACACTTTCACCAGGGCATCGTCGCTGGCACTCGCCATCAGGTTAAGCAGCCTCCTAGGCGCACTGACAGCATGGACTATTGCTGTGTGTCCTTTGTACTTCTTGCGAAGCTTGCTCGCTTCGATGTCCCATACGATCAGCGACTTGTCTGCGGAGGCGGTGTACGCCAGCTAGTTGGTATGCTCGAAGCACAGGCTCGTAATGGCGTTGTTGTGGCCCTTCAGGACTGCTATGTTGTCGCAGCTCCCTGACGCCTTCCAGAGGAACAGCGATTTGTCCATACCCGCCGAACCGAGTAGTTTGCCGTCGTTGCTAAACTTGCAGCTCAGCACTTCCGCACTGTGCCCGGTGAGCTGCACATTCTGAGAGAATAGGTGGGTGCTGGGCTTGCTGGTGGGTTCCTCCTTGGATGGCTGACCTATGGTGGATAGCATAGGGTTAAACGAGATTGCTTATATAGCAGACACGACAGGTACTGTCAGAAAAAGTCGGTAACAGCTTACTCAACCAGCCCAACAAATAGCTAATCAGCGAGCTGGCACATTACGAGCGTTTCGAAAAGTTCGGTGTTGTCGAATTTGAGGTATTCGATGACCTGAATATATGGGCATTTTACTTACTGGTTAACCAACGTCCGTCCTCGGTCGGCGTTGACAGTCTCCAGTGAGTCCTGGAGCATTTGTTCACAGTAGGCCTCTTCGTTTGCGGTTAAGTGGCTGGGTAGGAGGTGTTATTGGACATCTCCAACAATAACCCCGCAGAGCGATTCTAAGAGCGTGAGGACACTGAACCTCGCGTTTTAGAGTACAGCATGTTCATTCTCCTCCGTAATGATGAAGGAAGAGATGAACTCGGAATTGGCCTTCCATGGAAGCGGCTGTCCCTACCGGTAGAAGGGCCGAAAAGTGTTCAGAAAGTGGTTAAAAGCATCGTAAATGGCCTTGTTATGTATGTGCTCGTACAGTTTGTCTTACCGTTACTGCTAACTATGGCCATTACCCTACGTTATCAGCTATTCCTTACGACGACTGTTTGCTCGAACTCCACGAACATGCCGCTAGAAAGGATTTCGTTGAAAGTCGGTTAGGTGTTGAGATTGCCTGTCCTGCCGAAGTTTCTGATCATCCTGAGCTTGGAGAGGATGTTCAGTCCATAGCATTTCTTAACGTTGAGTAGAAACTCTCTTTCGTAGCGATCTAACATAGCGTCGAGAAATACCCAGCACGAATCCGACTAGCCGGACGAGGTAGAAGTTGACTGCCATAAGATTCGTTTGGATGCCAGTTGCTGGTTGCTCTTCGATCTCAATTTGAGACTGCTGAGCTATCAGTCGATCCTCAATTGTGGTCCTAATAGCGTCTTTTATTTGCTTAGCCCTTTTGATTTCTGGGGTTATACAAACTGCTACATTCGATGAGATTGTGCGGAACAAAGTCGGGGCTTTCTAAGGCAAATGTATCACGCTACCGCCTCTATTCCTCCTTCAGCTGTTACTTCACACTGTGCAGATTGCCTCCCTAATTGGGTTTCCGCCCGTTCAATGGAAAGTACTGCCGTTCTTTAGTGAGCTACTCAAACTCCTGTTGTAGGATCGTTGTGAGGAGTTTAAGCGAGCCGTCTGGGACAGGTTATTCCAGCGCCAATTTCTTTTGGTTGAGCTCGACGAACGACTTGGCTGTCATCAGCTACCGGAATTTCTTGTTCTTCCACTGTGTGAGTTTGGCAAGCTGAATAGTACGACGGCTTACCTTCTAGGCATGTCCGTATTTCTTGCCTGTCGGGTCTGCTTCCAGCTTGTCTAATAGTAGCTTTGCTAAATGGAACTTCCTCTCGACAACGTCAATAGCCGACCGCATGACAGTCTCCAATCTGCTCCCGATCGCTTGTTTTGGCTAAGGCTGTGCAGAGAGATTCTGCTCGTTAGCGATTCCTTCTTACTTGAATTTTTGGTAGAGCCCTGCCTTCTCCTCGCCACTCAGATCCTTCACATGGAACAGCACCACATCCAACTCATTGTCTTGTTACTTCCGGAGCTGTTCATATTACGCAATGTCCAGCAACCCCAGCAAGTACCTCTCAATAACCTACGAAGGTCGATGGGTAATCGATGAAGGTGGGTCCTGCTTCTATTCGTCCTTCCGTTTTCTGAGCAGCTCCTCCAGCTGCTCGGAATTCTCAATTGTCAGGATTTCATGGCCTACCAGTACGAAATCCTTGCCGCTACGCTTTACAGAACGCGACCCCTTCTTCTCTTTCTTGGGTAGCTATCGGTGTTTCTTGTCAGCCGGTTTGATCGTTGGTTCTTTCTTTGGGCGGGTGGGCTTCTACGCCGGTGGGAGTTCGTCCTCGAAGCTGAGTCTTTTCAGTTCAGCAAGCCTCCTCTCTAACTGTTTGATTTCATCCTGGTACTTGTTCTTGCGTGTGGCTGCATTCTCTCTCTATCGTTAAGGTAGCTTGGCTTCGTTGAAGCTGTGGTTGCTCTTTTCAATAGATTTATCGCCTGTCTTGGTACTGCACTTCATGCGCTGCTCGGCAATATCATCGGCCTTCTTCGACTCCTTGCCCAGCAGCCCCGTACTGCGTATTGGTGATTCCCCCTTTCCCTTTCCACCACTCTTCGACCTGCTGAGAAAGTTCAGACATTCACTACTCCTTCGATTGGCTTCGGGATCGTTGCGACTGACCTTCCTTGGTGGTGAGGTATGGTCACTGAGTTTATTGGTTCGTTGCGCCAACTGTTGCTGTTCGGGCGATCTCGAACGCCCAAGCGCCCTCCTTTTCTTCATTTAATACAGCAATTTAAACAAGTGCCATCACCTACGTCCATTCAACAGGTTCTCGAACATCTCTGCGGGTAGCTTGACGAGTTGATCGCGCACCTTCCTATTCCACTTTTTAATCTTCTTGGGGTCCTTGATTAGTTCGAAGCGGCCGGCCTTCAGCTCGTTCAGTTCCTTCTGCTTGCGTTTCTACTTGCGGGCGAGCTTATCGTCTTTCTTCTTCTGCTGCTTCTTCTCCCGGAACACCTTCAGGCGATCACGAAGCTGTTTCATTTCAGCCTTGCGTTGCATCTTCTCCTGCCAGGTTTGCTGTAGTGCTTTATTGGCTGAAGTCATCTTCTGAGGTCTAAAGTAAAGGGTCAAGGTACTTGCTGTTGACTCCCAACTTCCAGGGACGGTTGCTTTTGTTGCGGCCAAGGCTGGCATCCATGCGGGGTTCCTGCCGACCGAACGACTCGTAGTGCTATTGTTCGGACATATTCAACAATAATTAATCTAAGCTATTTGTGATTTAAGGATTTGTCACGACCGTAGATTGCTCGTTCCTTGAGCCCGGCAATTTCTGGTATCTATGGTTCCTCTGTGTAAAAAAAAAGTGTCTTGTAAGATTCACTTGGCATAATCTTCACTCTTTCCTCGATGATTGCGTCCATCCAATTTGAGTCGCGTATATACCTCCTTAGCATCATTACTGCGCAGAGAACAAGCACAATGAGTGCGAATAAGGTCAGGAAGTTCACGGAGATGATCGTCAGCCAGTGGAGTGGGAAAACAATGAATTCCTTGAGGAAAACGGTGCAGTACTCAAGGATTCAAGGTTTGAACCCCCTGA
>ERZ724508.445-NODE-445-length-29599-cov-5.595586_pt1 | contig 29599 bp, 21 predicted proteins | sample MGYA00376041_ERZ724508 | MGnify/ENA primary metagenome ERZ724508 (study PRJEB28724, sample SAMN07190887) | wastewater metagenome | isolation source: effluent of sewage treatment plant in Hong Hong | place: USA: Christiansburg, Virginia | collected 2016-03-01 ...
GTACTCTGTACTCCGTACTCTGTACTCCGTACTCTGTACTCCGTACTCTGTACTCTGTACTCCGTACTCTGTACTTCCTTCGTCTAGAAACTGGTAACTAGCAACTAGTAGCTACTAATTAGCAACTAATTTAATTATCCAAAGCACCTTCACGCATCCAAGTTTCGATACGCTTCAAATCACACGCACTCATAGCTTGTCTGCCGTTAGGAGGCATCGGATCTGATGTAGATACCATGGAGCTATAAAACACGCTCCCTTTGGGGTCGCTTACATCAATATAGCCTCTGCCTGGTTTGGATAGCGTAGCGTATGCTTTAGATGCTTCTAGATTGAAGTTTCCTTCAGGCGTTGTACCCGAATGACAGCCTGAAATGGCACAGTTTGTTGTTAATATTGGCTGTATGTCTTTAGCAAATGAAAGATTGCTAAAGGTGGTTGAACAGTCTTTGCTAGGTGTTACAACTTCACCTTTATTGTAAGCACATGAAACCACACTGAGTAATACAATTAAAAAATAGAGGTATAGCCTAGGGTTAAATAATTTCATATTGCAATATACACAGGCTTGTTGTAAAAATACATGTATACAATCATATTAAGGCATAAAAAAAGTCTCTTGTTTTCACAGGAGACTTTTTAATATCAATAAAAGCTGAAATTAAGCAGCTATTTTATTTACAAATTTAGCCAACTTAGATTTTTTGTTCGCTGCATTGTTTTTATGAATGATGTTTTTCTTAGCAAGTTTATCCAACATACCAGATACTTTTTTGTATAACTCAGTAGCATCAGCTTTAACTGTTGAAGCTCTTAGTCTTTTTACAAACGTACGAGTAGTTTTCATTTGGTAGCGATTTCTCAGGTATTTAGCTCTGTTCGCACGGATTCTTTTTAAAGCTGACTTATGATTTGCCATATGTGTATCTAAATTCTTATTTCTTCGTCAATAAATTTTCGAATGGCAAAGATAAGAGGTTATTATTAAAAAACAAAACCTAGTTTGTAATTTACATAATTCATCTTAATATTGTGGAAAACTTCTTAGCTATGAGTTATCCGTATTTTTGGTGGATAAAGGCACTTTTCATGTCTATTATCCTCATTTTATGCACATCTTGGGGCTTTTTTGCCCACAAAGAAATCAATAAAATGGCCGTTTTTTCTTTGCCTCAACCGCTGATGTCCTTTTATAAAGTGCACCTCGAGTACATTACTGAACAGGCAGTTAATCCAGATAAGCGCAGATATGCCGTAAAAGGAGAAGCGCCTAAGCATTATATGGATATTGAATATTATACCGATTCGGTATTAGTGATGCAGCCCAATTGGAAGGAGGCTGCTATTTTGTATCCCGAAGACTCCATGCAAGCACATGGCATTTTACCTTGGAATTTGATTCGGATGAGTTATTATTTGACAGATGCGTTCAAAGCCAAAGATGTAAAAGCTATTTTGAAATTATCGGCAGACATCGGTCACTATATTGGCGATTTGCATGTGCCGCTGCATGCTACGAAAAATTACAATGGACAATTAACCGATCAACACGGTATACATGGTTTGTGGGAATCACGCTTGCCCGAATTGTTTTCAAAAAACTACTCCTATTATGTAGGTAGGGCACGTTATATTCCCAATATAAATGCAGAAGTTTGGTCTGCTTTGACAGCGTCTAGAGCTTGTGTAGATTCCGTATTACGTATTGAAAAAGGCTTGCAACAATCCTTCAAAGAAGATAAAATATTTTCTTACGAAGACCGCAACGGACAAACCATGCGTGTGTATTCATACGAATTCAGCAAAGCCTATCATACCGATTTAAATGACATGGTACAACGCCGAATGCGCAGTGCCATTCAAATGACAGCGAATATGTGGTATACCTGTTGGATGAATGCAGGAAAACCCGATCTTACTACTTTTCCAGAACCCATATTCACAAAAGAAGAATTAGAAGAATTGGCACAATTAAAAAGTAGTGCGCATGAAGGTTGTGTGCATTGATGGTAGACTCTTCGGATTTTGCACTTCCGAAGCCAGATTAGAAGGATTTGTAATCCGTCTAAACGAGTGTCTTTGATTTAATGAGATTACAAATCTCTATTATCTGGGTTCGCGATTATAAATCACGAACAGCTCAAATAGTAACACCTTAGAGGTTGGTTGTTGGCCGCTGGCATAACAACAGGTTGATTTGCGATAGGATTTGAGTGAAAAGAAATAGGTGTACTATACTCTAATTCCGAACCTAAACACGACTATACCCTTTGTTGAGCCAGCGGCCAAAAAATTGCAAAATGACGAACAACGCCGACAGCGAAGTATTGCCCAAGGTCGCCTTGTGCCTTTTCGGCCAACCATCTGGAACTCTTAAAATCGGCTCTTCGGAATTTGTAATTCCGAAGCCAGATAAAACGGATTTGTAATCCGACTAAACTAGAGTGTTTGATTTAATGAGATTACAAATCTCAATGATCTTGGTTCGCGATTATAAATCACGAACAACGCAATTATTAGGTGGTTGGCAGTTTAAGTGATGTTGTTTTATCGTTCTTAGTTGAGATTAGTAACACTTAAACGTGCCAAACCAGGGCAAACAGAACATTTTATTCCTTTAATAATCCCATCAAAGAAATTATAGGATGTTTTTTTTCATTGAAACGAATCGTTGTACTACCATTTAAGTGCGAATCATTTCTATTAACTTCGATTCGGATCGACTCAATTTTTTTAAGCTGTTGTATTACTCGTGCTGGGATTTCTTTCTGAATACTACCTTCAAACAACCCTTGCACATAAGCTGGTTTTAATTCCACATACAATGCGGCTGCTTTTGCTTGCGTTGCAAGCGGCAGCATACGTATGCGTTTGTGGGTATTTTCAAGCGTAATGGAATGATTTTTTTCTACTCTAAGTTCGCTATCAAAATTTCCCAAGACAAGATTGTAGGTATTTGAAGATTGTTTTGTGATCAAGCCTTCTTTTTTCAAAAAAGCTAAGAATGTATTTGTTTCAGAACTGTTTTTTTGTTGCAAATTACATTCAAATAAGGGCTCGATAAAAGTCGTATCTACTTTGTGCATCACCATTTCAAATTCATCGTTCATCTTACTTACATAGTAACTGGTCTTTATTTTCTTCCAACCATTAAATTCTATCCGTAAGGGATTATCGATCAAGCTTGTTTTGAATACGTCTATAACGCGTTTGTTTTTTTTATAAATAGTTTGGGTGGTATCCATTGCTGTTCGTAAACTATTTAGACCAGCTTCTGTTTGGGTAACATGTAAAAAGAATCCTGTTTCAGTATGCGGAAGTGTAAAGTTCGATTGAGAAAGACAGTTGGCAAGTTTACCTACATAGTTCCAATCCAATTGTAATGCATCGCCATTTTGTTTCAATGCAATCTCTATGCGCGCAGAATCAAGTAGCACATGTTTCATGCTGTTGGGTAGGTACGCAGTTTGTATTGTTGCTTGTACTAAAACCGAATCGGTGGGAATTGGTTCTATTATAGTTGTTTGCTTTCCATCAAGAATATGTTGTGCATACAACGAATCTTGCTCTTGAGTAGCTATAAAAATAAGGTTGTTTGTATTGTACATCCAAATTCCTTCGAGACTGCGGAAGGTATACAGATAGCTATTTCTGTTTTTTATACTGTCACTTACAAACGCTTTTTTTAACGCATCTGGATTTTTTAATTTAAGGATCAAACCTGAATACAGGTGTGATTCTTTCGCTTCAGAAAAGAAAATAATATTGTTTTGTTCAATAATGGAATACGTCGTTGGTGATTTTAATACCTTAATTAAGGTATTTGAAAGGGTATCTGAATGAAATAAAAATGATACATCGCCACTCAAAAGTGTAGACCAGGCAATCTCTTTTTTGATTTGATCTAAATGAATACTTCCATATACCCAGCTAGAATCGGGTATCCCAATACGATTGCTTGGCTTAATAACAAGCGTATCTCTCTTACACGAATGGTAAAAGAGATACGTAAGTATTATTATACACAGAATTGCACTAAAAATAATTGCTTTACGCATGTTTTATTTTTTTGTAAAATGAACATATAGTTCATCCATCATTTGAACAAGTATGTTGATGCAATTTTTATTTGTATCGTTAAAATCAATGTTTGTTTTTGTCGTCACATTTGCATCCGTTACAAAGTCATTTGTATAAACCGTTTCGTCAAAATACTTTGCAAGTATTTCCAATACCTCTGCAGACTCTTTGTCGTCTACAAACTGTACCGAAGAAGCCAATATCTTTCCAACTTCAATGTAAGCACCCGATTGGTGGGAAGTAATGCGAGATACATTTTCTATTTCGTAGTCGCTTCGTGTTGTTGTATTTTGTCTTTTTGTTGGGTTGAAATTGTTGTCATTAGTAAGTATACAATTCTTTTCACTAACCCATATGTATTGATTCATATCACCAAGAACAACCAAATAACGATTTTTTTCTTTTTGAATAAATCCTTTTTGGATCATCGTGTTTAAATATTTATTAAACAGAAGCTCATCGTTAATGGATGCTGCAAAAGAATACAAGGGGATAGGTATCGTTTTAGTTTTTTCAACTTCAACATAATTATATTCCGCATCCATTTCAAATTCTTTGTATTTCTTTTCAATACTAGTCATAGCGTGATACAGAAATACAAACTCTCCATTAAAAATGCTCCATAGATCGTCTCCATGTATGCCCAAATGTTTATAGGTTTTTACAGCTAAGGAATCTTTTCGATCTTCAATTAAAGTGTATAAGGTATCTTCTCTTGACTCTAACGAATCAATTGTATACCAGTTTAAGAATTCGTGCTTATATTTTGCATCATCGTAATTTGCGTCGTAATCATATGGTACAGCTACAACTGCTTCATCTGCTTCGTCTGAATAAACTGTTCCAGAATCTGTTATACTATATGAATCTTCAAGATAGTTCTCTTCATCCGGACCGTTTATCATAAAACGAATCGTATCAATTTCTTTGCGATATTTTCGAACCAAACTATCCGTCTCGTAAACATCGTTTTGATTATGTTTTACCATTTCAATCATGAGTGTATCCATGTTGTAATTGAACGTTTTGTCAACAAATTTTCTAAGTTCGACAAAGCTGAATGCATAACTCACATAACTGGTTACTGGTGTTTGATATAACATGTTTGCTAGTGCAGCACTCGGCTTAACATTAAAGATGGGATTGAAGAGTGCTGCAAGTTTTTTACCGTAAAATTGATTTCCAGAAAATTTTAATTGTCCTTTTTCAAAATTTACATAACTAAAGCTATAGTTGTCTTTGAATAATTCTTCGTTCAGTAATGTAGTATCTTTAATAGAGCTACTTCTATTGAATTCATTGAATAACCACGGACTTTTACTCCATGCGTTTGAGTTGAATACATAACTAATGTCTGAATCAACACCTAAGCCATTTAGTATACGTGTGTTGGTGATTACATTCTTATTGGGTAAGGGAAATGCAACCGTTTTTATAATACTTAAAATGTCTCCTTTGGAATAATCTTTTCGATCGTATCCAACATAGGGAAGATTGCAAAAGAATACTTTGTCGTTTGTCCAAATAATTAAATTTGAATAATCCTTTATGTAGAAAGTGGTCTTACTTACTTTTGTAACTTTAGATTTTTCATTTTTTAATAATAAATCTGAAACGAACCGTGTGAATTTTTTTGAATTTAAAAGCGAAGCAGCCCCAACAGTTATCGTTTTAGGAGTATTGTAATAGTTGTCTTCTTCGTACATTCCATAATCATCTTCATTCTTTTTGGGTGCTTTTACTTTTTTTGAATCTGCGTACGGAATATCATACACATACATATCTGTTTTAATATTTAATCCTGTTTCATCAGGTGTTTCAAACAAGGTTGTAATGGCACGTTCTTCCGCTGTTTTGTTGTTTAGCATTTTGAACAGAAAATCTTTGTACATTTCTGTAGCACGAATTTCATCAAAGTTTACATTTTTGTTTATGCGTGCACCATCTACTTTTACGATAAAATTAGCCGTTTCGGGAATGTAATTTTTTAGATCCTGTGCTTGTACCAATTGAACAGTAAAACAAAGGGAGAAAAATAAAATAATTTTTTTCATAAGGAATTGCTGTAATGTATATGAATATCTATGATCTGAAATTTATTTAGCAATGCTAATTGTATTGTTTGTAATGCCTTGATCTGCCAATGTTGACCATACATCATTTTTGTATAAGGTCGCTTTTTTACTCGGAGATAACGAATAGTTCATGCTGTTGCTGATGCTTACAGGTTCATCAAATCTACAAATAATCGTGTAGGTCGACTTCTGCATCATTTCACGAATTTGGGAATTTGCAATTTGTGTTATGTGATCTAATTCATTTGTATTCGTATTTCGAGTAAATACACCTTCTTCGAAACTGTACAATTTAAAATTTGTAGGAGCTTTCTTATCGTAGGTTTTCCAAATACTCAGCATGGCAGTATTTAAAGCTGCTACGTTTTTAAAATCACAACTTAAATGATAAATGTAATTGATGTGGTCTTGTGTTATAAGTACATTACTGATGCCTTCTACAGCATTTAGTTTGTTCTTAACTTCTGTGATTTTTGACTCCGCCATCGCTACGGTAGGGACTTTATAGCTCAAAATACTATCCTGCGTACGAATTTTATCTATTTGATTTTTACTCTGACTTAAATTCACAATGAACTTATATGTCCCCGAACCATTTTGATGCACTTGTACATCTTCAATGATTTCAAAACATGAGGTCATGGAAACGATTATAAATAGTAGTATAGCTGGTAGGGTTAATTTCATTTTTGTAATTATGAGTTATGAATTATGAATTATGAGTTATGAATTATGAGTTATGAATTATGAGTTATGAATTATGAGTTATGAATTATGAGTTATGAATTATGAGTTATGAATTATGAGTTATGAATTATGAGTTATGAATTATCTTTACTTGATGATATTCTTTCTCGTATGTCTTAGTTCCTTCTTTTCGAACTTCTAAATTCGTTAAATGATAGAATTTAAAATGCTCGATTCAAAGACTGGCGCGAGTATAATCTTCATTTATAATTCATAATTCTTATACTTTCTGGCGCCAGTGTTAAGCGAAGCGTCACTGGTGTCGTTTATTTTTGTAGTCTTTGACTACATTTAATGCAATCGGTTAAAAGTATTTAAAACGCGCCAGTCAAAGACTGGCGCGAGTATGAGGAATAAAGATTTAAAATAATAAACCAAAAGTTATGAATCACGAACATTCATAATTCATAACTTATAATTCATAATTATATAAATAATTATTTAACCAACTTCTTATATCGAATACGCTGCGGGCCAACATCACCCAAACGTTTCTTTTTATTTTCTTCGTAATCCGAATAGTTTCCTTCAAACCAATATACTTGAGAATCGCCTTCAAAAGCCAAGATATGTGTTGCTACACGATCTAAGAACCAACGATCGTGGGAAATAATTACCGCACAGCCACCAAAGTTTTCTAAGGCTTCTTCTAATGCTCTGAGTGTATTTACATCTAAATCATTGGTCGGCTCATCGAGTAATAACAAGTTTGCACCTGTTTTAAGTGTCATCGCCAAATGCACGCGGTTGCGTTCACCACCGGATAATACACCTACTTTTTTCTCTTGATCGGAACCACCAAAGTTGAAACGACTTACATACGCACGAGAGTTCACTTGCTTGTTGCCCAACATCAAATGTTCTGTACCACCTGAAATGGTTTCAAATACCGATTTGTCTGGGTCTAAGCCAGAGTGCTCTTGATCGTAATATCCAATGTCAACCGTTTCACCCACAGCAAACGAACCAGAGTCTGGCTGTGCTTGTCCGGTGATTAATTTGAACAAAGTTGTTTTACCTGCACCATTGGGTCCAATGATACCGACAATACCCCCTTGCGGAAGATTGAAACTTAAATCGTCGAACAATAATTTATCACCAAATGCTTTTGAAACATTTTGTACTTCAATAACTTTATTACCTAAACGACGACCTGCTGGGATAAACATTTCCAGACGATCTTCTTTTTCGCGTGTTTCTTCGCCCAACAACTTGTCGTACGAGCTGATACGTGCTTTAGACTTCGCTTGACGCGCTTTCGGCGACATCCGAACCCATTCCAACTCGCGCTGTAAAATCTTCTGACGTTTGGATTCTGTTTTCTCTTCTTGAGACAAACGGGTCTGTTTTTGATCCAACCAAGACGAATAATTCCCTTTCCAAGGAATCCCTTCGCCGCGGTCTAGTTCAAGAATCCAACCCGCTACGTTATCTAGGAAGTATCTATCGTGGGTTACGGCGATTACCGTTCCTGGATATTGTTGTAAGTGCAATTCCAACCAGTCTACGGATTCTGCATCCAAGTGGTTGGTCGGTTCATCCAATAACAATACATCGGGTTGTTGCAGTAACAAACGACATAAGGCTACACGTCTTTTTTCACCACCCGATAAATGTTCAATTTTAGAATCACCGGGCGGACAACGAAGCGCATCCATTGCACGCTCTAACTTGGTGTCTAATTCCCATGCATTGTGTGTATCTAATAATTCTTGTATGCGACCTTGTTCTTCAATCAATTTTGTCATTTGGTCGTCGGTCATTTCTTCGCCAAACTTCAAATTGATTTCTTCGAATTTCTTCAACAAGTCAACCACTTCTTGAACACCTTCTTCAACAATTTCTTTAACTGTTTTGGTAGGATCTAATTTTGGCTCTTGCTCCAACATCCCAACGGTATAACCTGGGCTAAAGGCAACATCGCCAATATATTCTTTGTCGATACCTGCAATGATTTTAAGCAGGGTAGACTTACCTGATCCGTTTAGACCTAAAACACCAATTTTGGCGCCATAGAAAAACGATAAGTAGATGTTTTTAAGGATTTGTCTTTTTGGTGGAATGATTTTACTCACACCCGCCATGGAGAATATGATTTGTTCGCTCATAGGAATTGTTAATGAAAGGGTAAATATCGGGAAAAAGTTGCTAGTTTCTAGGCGCTAGTTGCTAGACGAGGAAAATTACTTGTCTTGGGGTAGAAAAAAGTGGACAGTGATAAGTGGTCAGTGGTCAGTAAAAAAAATGAATATTGCCTAAATAGTCAATGGTTTATCTGTTGTTATACACTTTTTTTAATGGAGTGGACTGTCTATTTGCGCAGTCTTCAGACCAATTTTCCAGTGGTCCGACGACTTGTGTGAGAGAGCACGTGTTTTTAAGAATAATAATCATTAAATATTTGACTGATAGATAACTAGTTGGTAAGTAGTCGGCTTAACTAAAATTCGTATGAACACAGCGTTAAATTCCTTGTCTGTACGATTTATTGAACGTGCAAAAAAATAATATTCACTTAAACTGCCAACCACCTGTAGCGAGTAAATGGTTGGCAGTTTACGCAATGAATGATACCTCATTATGATACTGCTTTTGGCGTAAACGTGTCCAACCATGGCATATTAGGATCTTATTAATCCGTTGAAAAAAAAGCCAATGTTAGGACAAACTCCATACTCAGTCCATTTTTGTTTGAATTGAGACTCGCTCGATTAGGGGATTTATGAGATTGTTCTTATGATTTTTAGTGTAAATTATTAGGGAAGAGCCTTTTTTTGAATAAATAATAGAAATAAAAATGTAGACAATTTTCAATCTTATTAATCTTTTAATCCCACGAATTCCAATTCAGACAAAAGAAAATAGCAACTAGAAACTATTTCCAAATAACTAATTGATAACCCTATTATTATTATTATTATTATTATTATTGTAAAATTCTATTTAACCAATCTTTTTATGAAAAAATATCTACTAATCATTTTTGCTTCTGTTTTGTTTGCTTTTGAGGGAAGTGCGCAGGCTCAATTAGGAAGCTTTAACTTTTTATGCGATCAGTTTAACTTTCAAACTGCTGATTCTATAATTGATAATGTGTTGGTTAATCCATCAGATTTTAATGGCAAAACAAATCAAATATTTATTTCTAAAACCCGATATAGCGATTATTCAACTTTATCAAAAATAATAATGTTTTTTGATTTAATAGACATCAATGGAGAGCCAATTGTTGTATTTCCAATTAACAGGTTTAAAGCACAGATTACGATTCTAGGTGAGGGTGGTGGTGTACTTAGAAGTGCTCAAATGATTTCTTTAACAGATCGTCAGTATATATATGATTTAGGGAATACTGCAATTCAACTATTTAAAGACATTAGGGTTAAAGTAACACTAACGGATATGAATTTTGCTATTAGTTATTCACCAAATCTATTTCCTCCGTATACAAATGCTGGATTTCCAATTCTACGAAGAAAAATAATTTATAATCCAGCACACAAAACTAAATATGTATGTCAAGGAGGAAATTATTACGGAAGTTATGATAATATGGATTTAGCAACCGAAACCCTTTACATAGATGGTCAACAAAATCTTATTTTTCAATGGACGTCGTCTACAGGTGGAAATTTTACGGATATTGTTGGGGCGACAAATTCTAATTTACAGGTTTCAAATGTTAATGTAAAAACATATTATAACCGAAAAGCAATATTTACAACATCAGCAGGAGTAACTACTACATATTTTTCTAAAGATACTTTGTTAACGTTAATTCCCATGACCTGCGGCACCTTCTCAGCCGCTATTACAGGTTCTCAATCCATTACCCCCAATCAAACCGTTACTTACTCTGTACCAGCAACTGTTGGTATGCAATACGAATGGACCGTAATAGGAGGAACCATAATGAGCGGACAAGGTACAAACACCATTACAGTCTTATGGGATGGCGGAGCAAATCTTCGTACAAGTACAACCAACCATTCAGTTTCTGTTAAAGAAACAGATGCAACTCCAGAATCGAAAATAACCACACAAGAAGTTACCATTCAAACGGCAACAAGCATCAATAACTCCTTTGCTGTAGCTGGTATATCCGTATTCCCCAATCCAATCAAAGATCAGTTTAGTGTTGTGATGCCGCAGTCTAGTACGGCTGTAAGCTACACGGTGTATTCAACTACAGGCATTAATATGCAGTCGGGTTCATTCACGTCTTCAACGTCTGGTACAAGCATTCAAACTAGCTTGCCAGCGGGTATCTATCAGTTGGTATTGAATTATGATGGTGTGTTCACGAGCACACGTTTGGCGGTTTATTAGAGGAAGTATTGAGTACGGAGTATTGAGTACTAAGTACAAAAAAATGAAGCCGAATATCTGTTTATGTATGTAGACAGGTATTCGGCTTTTTTGTCTGAATTGGGATTTGCTCGATTTAGGGAATTATTGGATTGTACTTGGATATTTTTTTGTGAATTATTGTGGAAGAGCCTTTTTTTTGAATGAATATGAGACTTAAAAATGTAGACACTTTTCAATCCAAATAATCTTTTAATCCCACGAATCCCAATTCAGACAAAAGAGAATAGGATGAGAATATGCTTTGAGAGCGTAATTCAGGCAAAAGAAAATAAACACCATTTTCCAGCGTCAAAAAGCTAGCACCTAGCAACTGGAAACTATTTTTCAATCCTATTAATCTTTTAATCCCACGAATCCCAATTCAGAAAAAAGAAAGGATGGTACAAGAATTCTTTTCTTTTCATCGTACAATAAAAAGCTGTCAACAATACCAGCCGACTTTGTACTTTGTACTCCGTACTTAGTACTTTTTAAACAGTAGCAATTCTCAATACTTTTTTTCTTATCTTGGTTCCTCAATCAGCTAAATAATTTTATGTATCATTTTATGAATGAGGACTCTTTTATCGAGAGTACCTTTGCGGAGCCTAAGGTTTCGTATGCAAGCTATCAAAGTAAATACATTGATCCGCTTACAGATTTTGGGTTTAAGTTTATTTTCGGAAGCGAACCCAACAAAGATATTTTAATTGATTTTTTGAATGCAATCTTTCAAGGATCAAAAGTAATTGTAGATTTAACCTACAACAATACCGAATCTACCGGCGAAAATCAGTTGAGTCGGGATGTGTTTTTCGACCTCCTTTGCACAGGTCAGGATGGAGAACAATTTATCATTGAAATGCAACGAAAAATGCAGTCCCACTTTATGGATCGATGTATGTATTACGCATCTCGAATTATAAGTGAGCAAGCCCCAGATTCTGGTGAAGATTGGAATTATACCATAAAAGGCGTTTATTTAATTGCAATTCTTGATTTTGATTTTAAATTAAATCCAGGGAAAGATTATCTTGTTCCTATAAAGCTTATTAATACAAATACCCAAACACTTTTTTACGATAAAATTGCTTTTTTATTTCTAGAATTACGTAAATTCGATAAGGAAGAAAAAGATTTAGTATCAGACCTTGATAAATGGTGTTATGTATTAAAACACCTTCATCGTTTAGAAAAAATGCCAGTCTTTCTAAATAAACGAATCTTTCAAAAGATATTCAACTTAGCAGAAGTAGGTAAACTTAACAAAAAGGAACGTATGAGCTACGACAGAGCATTAAAGGCCCGCAGAGATTATAACAATACCATAAACTACGCAAAGGAGGAAGCAATGAGAGAAGGAAAAGCGGAAGGTTTAGCAGAAGGGAAAGCAGAAGGGAAAGCTGAAACCATTCGTGCAAACGTGATTAACATGTATCAAAAAGAGTTGACTATTGAAACTATCGCTGAAATTGTAAATCTTTCTGTGGATGATGTTCATAAGATTATCGAAGCGATTTGAGAAAGTACGAAACAATAAGTATGGTTTAAAATACGGTTTCATGTGTATTTATTTAGCACACTTATCTCCTTATACAATGACCACCATTCACTGACCAATATTCTAGTAGCAGAAGTAGGTAAACTTAACAAAAAGGAACGTATGAGCTACGACAGAGCATTAAAGGCCCGCAGAGATTATAACAATACCATAAACTACGCAAAGGAGGAAGCAATGAGAGAAGGAAAGGCGGAAGGTTTAGCGGAAGGGAAAGCTGCAGTAAAAGCGGAAGGTATAGCTGAAACCATTCGTGCAAACGTGATTAACATGTATCAAAAAGAGTTGACTATTGAAACTATCGCTGAAATTGTAAATCTTTCTGTGGATGATGTTCATAAGATTATAACTTCGAACTGAGAACGTACAAAGTAGTGATTAAAATAAGAAGCCGAATATCTGTTTATGAATGTAGACAGGTGTTCGGTTTTTCTTTGTCTGAATTAGGATTCGCTTGATTTAGAGATTTTTTGGATTGTCTTTAGTCACTTTTACTGTAAATTATTGGGGAAGAACCTTTTTTTGAATGAATAAGAGACATAAAAATGTAGACACTTTTCAATCCTATTAATCCTTTTAATCCCACGAATCCCAGTTCAGACAAAAGAAATGGGTGCAAATACGCTTTTGGGGCCGTAATTCACGCAAAAGAAAATAGAACCATATTTTCTACCGTCTAGAAACTAGAACCTAGCAACTTGAAACAGCTAGCAAGCATCCTATCAATCTTTTTAATCCCACGAATCCCAATTTAGACAAAGGAAAGGATGGTATAAGAATTCTTTTCTTTTCATCGTACAATAAAAAGCTGTCGACAATACCCGCTGACTTTGTACTCCGTACTCTGTACTTAGTACTTTTAAAGAGTAGTAGCATATTCCAAAAGTATCAGATGAAAAAAATAAACCTACACGCACTTTTTAGGCTAGCTACAATTGGTTAAATTGACCCCATGATATCCCAAACCGAAGAAAACTATTTGAAAGCATTGTTCAATCTGGAGCAAGCAAAAGGAGAGGCGAGTGTCAATGATATTAGCAAGCAATTGGATATTAAAATGCCGACGGTAACCAGCATGATTAAGCGCTTGGCTGAAAAGGCTTTGGTGCATTATGAAAGTTATAAACCTGTAACCTTAACAGATTTAGGGAAAAAAGAAGCTGCTTTAATCATTCGCAAACATCGACTTACTGAGATGTTTTTGGTTGAAAAGATGGGCTTTGGCTGGGAAGAAGTACATGAAATTGCCGAACACATCGAACATATTCCTTCTCAACGTTTTTTTGATAAGATGGATGATATGCTCAATTATCCAACCATAGATCCACATGGTTCGCCGATCCCAGATAAAAACGGAAATCTAATTGAAGAGAAATTTGTCACCTTATCTGATTGTACGGTTGGTAATACGTTTGTCTTTTCAGCTGTGGGGTCTTCTTCAGAAGAATTTCTGCGCTTTTTATCTAGCCGAAATTTAATTTTGGGTACGCGCATTAAAATATTATCCATAGAAGCCTTTGACGGAAGCATGACGGTACAATATGATCATCGGCTGGCTGAAGTGTTGAGCAATAAAGTATGTGAAAAAATATTGGTCTCGAAATAAGTAAAGAGTAGTAAGTAATAAGTAATAAGTACAGAGTACGGAGTATAAAGTACAAAGTGCAGAGTACTAAGTACAAAAAAGAAATTCTTTACCCGATTTTAGAATAGAAGTATATTCGGCCTCTTTTTTTTAATTTATCTCTTACTAGATGCAAAAAAATAAACCCGTTTTGTCTTTTTACTCCGTACTCTGTACTTAGTACTTTTTCTCCTCGTCTAGCAACTAAAAACTAGCACCCAGCAACTACATTTCTTATCCACATTTGTAAATATAATTTTGTATTGCTGATTAATATTTTATTTTTGCACGTAAGTTCAAAACGAGGAACAAATTATGTATTGGACATTAGAATTAGCTTCCTACTTGGAAGATGCCCCTTGGCCTGCGACAAAGGATGAATTAATTGATTTCTCTGTACGCTCTGGAACACCTCTTGAAGTGATTGAAAACTTACAAGAATTGGAAGACGATGGTCAACCTTATGAAAGTATTGAAGAAATCTGGCCGGATTATCCGTCTAAAGACGACTTCTTCTTTAATGAGGACGAATATTAATCTAAAACCGGGTATTTTGCCCGGTTTTTTATTTTGTAGATGTTGAATAGTTTAGAAATTAAAGACTTAACTATTGAATTGAATGGGAAGTGCATCATTGATTCCTTTCAATTAATAGCAACTACCAGCGACATTGTGTTCTTAACAGGAGATAATGGCTCTGGGAAATCTACTATTCTTAAAACCATAGCGGGGTACATTAAATCGTATACAGGCGAAATTTTTTTTAATGAACGCCCAATCGATTCTTTTTCAGAATCTAAATGGCATGAATCCGTACATTTCCTACCCCAACATAATTCGTTAGCTTTCCCCATTAAAGTGAAAGATTTACTCTTGATGGCCTTTTTTAGAGATAAAAAGTGGTTTGATGATTATTCGTTCAAGCAAATTCAAGAACTAGAATCGTTGGCGCAGCAGTTTGGTATTTCTCATTTATTAGATCGAAATGCGAAAGAAATTTCTGGTGGAGAGTTACAACTTTGTTGGCTCGTTCAATCCTTTTTAGCAAAGCCAAAAGTACTGTTATTGGATGAACCCACCCAATATTTGGATGCAAAAAACCGAATACTATTTTTTAATCTCTTACATGAAATGCACCTACGTAACCCATTCATTTGCATCTGTGTAACCCACGATTTGCCTTTTAAAAAGAAGGATTATGGGGTTGTTATTGACTTGTCTTAGAAGAAAGTTGCTAGCTGCCAGTTGCTAGTTGCTAGACCCGAGAAAAGGATGCTCTTGCGCAAGTCTTCAGACTCGTGTGTAGTATTCCGCAGTCTTTGACTGCACTTATTATGGAAATTTCACGTATCCACATTCTAGTAAATCCATAAATCTGGAAAACCCCAATTCAGACAAAGAAAGAACAATCCCATAATCGTCCAAATCTCACGAATACCAATCCAATAATACACTCCTCGCGCGAGTCTTCAGATTCGTGTGTATACATTTTGCAGTCTTTGACTGCATTAGGTCTGTATTAGACTTAAAACTGGAATTAGGAGAATATTCTTATTGTCCAAAACCTCAAATCCAAATCCAAAACTTACATCATCTATTAATTGTACTATTTTATAGTTAAATTGTACTATGCGAAATCTGAACTTCAAATTATCAAAATACATCTTAGCAGCATTTATCTGTAGTATAATAATCACATCTTGTCGTAAAAAGCACGATGAACCTACAGCTATTCAAAGTGCATTTATCCATACAAGTGGAACAGACATTATTGATGCATCGGGAAGCAAAATATATTTGCGTGGTGTAGCCTTTGGGAATGAAGTCTGGACAGATGCAGAAATTCCAAGCACACACCATTCCGAAATTGATTTTCAACGGGTGCATGAGATGGGTATGAATGCCGTTCGGTTTTACATGAATTATAAGACTTTTGAAGACGATGCAAACCCATATACTTACAAGCAAACAGGTTGGGATTGGATTGATCAAAACATTCGTTGGGCTAAAAAACACAATGTCTATTTGATTTTAAACATGCACGTTCCACAAGGTGGCTTTCAATCGAACGGAGATGGCGGCGCATTGTGGTCGGATCCAGAAAATCAAGCACGCTTAAAAGCATTGTGGTTTAATATTGCAAAGCATTATGCAAATGAAACAACCATTGCAGGTTTCGACTTATTAAATGAACCCGTTGTTACATCTTCGATATCCCAATGGGCCAATTTTGCACAAGATATCATTGACACCATTCGTAGCTTAAATGCAAATCAAATGATTATTGTTGAGCGGGTGAATGCTGTAGGTTCGAATTGGTCAAACAATGCAGATATGAATTTCTTTGACTTAAAAGGAAACAACATTGCCTATGAATTTCATTTTTACCTACCTTTTGAATTTACTCATCAAGGGGCTGATTGGGTTTCACCTATTCCACCAATTGGACAAACATACCCAGACTTAAATCGCTTATATATAACAGGCAGTACAAGTTTTGGTACTGCAAGTTTTAACAATCCCGCTGTCCCAACAGGTACTTATGATTGGTCCGAATATATAGAATCACCAAAATTTAAGGTTGAGAATGTAGAATTAAAATTAGCGATGCCGACGTTTGTGAATAGAGCAAATACAGGTAAAGCATGGATCGATGATATTGTTGTAAAAGAATATGATGAACAAAATAATTTTGTTCGCACAGTATGTACCATTGATGTAACATCGTTTGATGGCTGGTATTATTGGAGTGAAAATGGAACGGGTTCTGCCGGAACAGACAATACAACAGGGCATTCCAATACTAATTCCCTATACATTGAAGGATCCACAGGGGATGCGAATGTGAGTAACTCTAAATATTATTTCATTCCCAAACAAGGGTACTCATACACCATTGCTGGGTGGGTGAAAGGTGAGGACGTAACAGTTGGATCAAATGCTATTTTCCGTTTAGACTTTAATAAAATAAGTACCGGAGGTAGTGTTTCTGTATTAGATAAAAATTATTTAGTCGCACAGTTAGATCCATTTTTTAAGTGGACAAAAGCCAAAAATAGACCTGTATTTTTAGGAGAGTTTGGGGCAATAAATTTTGGTTATGAAAATAATAGAGGAGGCTTGCAATGGACAAGTGACATGATTGATATTTTAAAAGACCACGGTGCACATTTTACGTATCACGATTATCACGAAGATGCATTTGGTATTTATAAAGGATACGGAACACCTGTAGATCCGAATAAGTGCAATCAGCCTTTGATCGATTTATTTAAATCTAAATTGCCTTAATTTATTCATGGGGTGATTGTATTAATTTACAAGACCTTCAAGGGGTTTAAAACCTTGGAGGTCTTGTTTTAACATCTTATTTGTGAAGATTTTTTATCAGAGCCAGATACATTGCATTCTCTTTAAATTATAGGAAATAAAAATTTGTAATCTAGTGTTAATTTATTGTATTGAAATAAGATTGTGTGTAACACCGTTCTATTTTTACTTATACAATCTTTTTTTATGTGTATCTTAATATGAAAATTTAAATTGCCAGATTCAATAATAAACATATTGAATCACGTACTAAAGAAATTCCTTATATGTTAAGTTTAGAAGAGTTACTCTTAGGTTTTTCTACCCTAATTTTGATCAGTATTTTTATTGCTCGTTTGAGTAATAACATTGGCGTTCCTGTATTGCTACTATTTTTAGGAATAGGCATGCTTGCCGGTTCTGAAGGTCCTGGTGGCTTTTATTTTGACAATACAAGTTTGGCACAGTCTATTGGGATTAGCTCACTAATATTTATATTATTTTCAGGAGGATTATCTACGCATTGGAACATTGTTAAGCCTGTACTTAGTCCTTCGATAACATTGGCTACCGTTGGTGTACTTTTTACTGCAGGTGCAGTTTCATTGTTTGCCTATTACATTTTCAATATTCCATTACTAATTAGCATGTTATTAGGTTCTATTGTTGCATCTACAGATGCCGCAGCAGTGTTCTCTATTATTGGTGCACGCAATATTAAAATCAAAGGTAGAATAACCCCATTGCTAGAATTAGAGTCGGGTAGTAACGATCCAATGGCTGTATTCTTAACCATTACGCTCATACAAGTAATTACATCTACTACCGAGGCAACAGCTGGTGTACTGTTGTTGAAGTTCTTTATGGAGATGGGAATCGGTTTGTTTATGGGCTTGGTTTTAGGTAAGGGAATTGTATTTATTATAAATCGATTAAGCATCCAGATAGAAGGCTTGTATCAAGTATTTGTTTTTGCTGCTGCTTTTTTTGTGTATTCATCTACCGACATGATGCATGGTAGTGGTTTCTTAGCCGTTTATGTAGCGGGTATTGTTGTAGGCAATCACAATATTGTTTACAAAAGAAACGTGTTTCGATTTTTTGATGGAATGGCATGGATTGCTCAAATAATCATGTTTATAACACTGGGCTTATTGGTATTTCCAAGTGAGATTGTCGCTGATTTTAAAATGGAATTATCAATCTCCTTATTCTTAATTTTAATTGCTCGACCACTTGGAGTATTTATTTCCTTGATGCCTTTTAAATTTACATTCAAAGAAAAGCTGTTCGTGTCCTGGGTTGGCTTGCGTGGAGCAGTGCCAATTATTCTTGCAACGTTTCCACTATTAGCAGGTATTACTGAAGCACAATGGATTTTTAATGTGGTGTTTTTTATCGTATTAACTTCTGCATTGTTGCAGGGATGGACAATTCCATTTGTACTGAAAATATTGGGTTTAAAAGATACCAGTATACCATTCTTAACTTCTCCAACTGAATTCATACATTTAGACGAAGTTGATCGCGTACGAATCAATATGATTGTGCCTGACAACGCCGCATTTCATAACAAAGCAGTTGTTTCAATTAAAGCCTTACAAGGTTGTTTAATTATTACGGTTAAAAGAGACGATACATTTTTTGTTCCATCAGGTGGTACCGTATTACAAAAAGGAGATACGCTGCAAGCCTTAGTACACAAATCAAAAGTGGTAGAACTTGAATCGTTTTTTGAATTGGAAGAATAAGTTATTTTTATCAATCGTTTAAGTCGATTGATTCTTTTTGCATGTTTCTCTGTGTAGGTGATTATGACTATATAGCATACCCCTCCAAGGTTTTAAAAATATTGGAGGTATAGATAGTATACTTTCTAATTTATACAGGGATGATTAAAATTGAAATCATAGACTAATGCCGTTTCCTTAAGTCCGAATGACTGCTGTTGTTGGTGTTTCCGCCAGCTCTAATATTGTATAATGAACTAAAAACAACGCGGTGCACCAACAACTAGTAACAATCTATCCGTTTCGTCAAAGGTTGTTGGTGCACCGTGAAAAAGCATCTCAATAATATTGATTTGCTCTGGCGGAATCACCAATAACAGCTTAGTCGATTGATTGTTATTGAATGTTTATCTCTTTAGCTGATTATAACGTATAACATACCCCTTCAAGGTTTTCAAAATATTGAAGTTATAAATAGTATACTTTCTAATTTGTACAGGGATGATAAAAATGAAATAATAAGCTACTGAATTTTTGATGTGTAAATCAGATAAACAAAATTTAGAATCCTATTTTAAATTAACTGTATTCAATAATAACTTGGTTCGCAATAATTCATGTATGAATCATTTTTCTTTTTCTGTACCTCCAGTTGGATGCTTTTTAAATCTTATTTGAGATAAACTATTCTTCATTTCCCCTTTTTTCATTAACATAAGATAATAAATTCAATCTAAACGGAATTCTCTATCTCATTTAGTTCAAAAGTTTATATGATTTTTCTATTTTGGATATGGAATTTATTTTATGAATTTCAGCGTAATAAATTCCATCGTATGTCATTATAAAAACAACTTAGATAAAATCGTATTCATTAATTTTTTAAATAAAATATTATACCATTCTTTCATTTTTAACCAGCTATAAATTATGCCAGAATCTACAACAGAAGAACCTTCAACCACAACTAAACCTAAAACCACAGCCTATTTGGTATGCGAAGGAGCAACATGTATGTGTCCTGGGGGAAGTGTTAAAGAATTAAAATTAAAAGTTACGAGTCATAAGAAAGCCTACATCAATGACAATAAGCTAGTAGCAACAGAAAAGGATGTTAATTTTGATACACCAGGAAACTTTGGTACATGTTCATTTAAGCCAACAAATAATAATAACTGCAAACCTTTAGTTCAACAATGGACAAAAGTCTATAAAGATATTGAAGTAGAAGATCATAAAGTACTCACAGATCAATCGAAGCTACTGTGTTCCATAAATTCTGCAGCCATCATAACCATTACAAAACACGGACAAACACAAGAAGTGAGTGCCGAGCAAGCGGAAAACATGGATCGAACCATTGCGGTACAAGTGAATGCATTGGCGGATATAGGTTTTGTAAAAATACCTGATAAAACAGTTAAAGTAAGCTCCATTACTGGACGTATTGTAGAGGAAGAAAAATTTGAGACAGTAAACAAAACAGTACCGATTAAAAGTGAAAAGAAAAATAACCCGAAAGATATATTTGTACGACCGGGGCAAGCAGTAGAATTTACTGCAGCCTTTGAAGGAACAGAAGCCTTAGTTTGTTGGAGACTAAAAGAAAATGCAAATAGTAAATATTTTTTACAACACGGTTCGGTGTATGAAGCCCGTTTTTCAACTGTTGGAAAATATACCATAGAAGGATATGGTACAGGAGGAGATACCAATTTTGATGTAGAAACACAATTAGATTCAAAAGGAGTAGAAATAACTCGAGCAGAATATATTTCTTGTTCGCTTGATATTATTGTTAAAGAAAATAAGCTCATAAAAATTAGTCACAACACATCTGGCAACATTACAGATAATCCACAAAATGATAAGACAACGGAAGTACATATACGGTTGGGAGTTCCTGCTATTTTTGAAGCTGAATTTGCATTGCCTCCTACTAAAAGTGAAGTAGAACATTTAATGTTGGTGTTGAAGGATGCTGGAGGGAACGAATTGAAACGCACAAAGGGCGAACTGAAGATGGTATTTGAAGCGAAGAATTCTGCCGCAGACTATAGCTTAGAAGCATCTTTTGATAATTCAGACGATAAGCCTATTGTATGTACAATTAAAACTTCATTAAACACAGTATCAATTGTTGCTGCAACGGGTGCCGGAGATAAGGAATACGATAATGTTCGTCCAGGCACACCTATTATTTTTAATGTAGCTAAAACAAAGTTTACAGACGATACTATTGCACTTGAATTGATTGAAAGCGAAGAAAGCCTCATTAAATGGTATGAAAATTCAGAAATTTGTGTTGCAACGGGGCCAACCTACTCAAAAGTATATCAGGACGAAGGTGCATACACCGTACGATGCAACGTTTCAGAAAGGAAACCCGGATGGTTTAGTATGAAGACCAATACCCCAGATGATTGGCATTTTGTAGTAACGAGAAATTATCCGACCGCTGTTGAACAAAAATCAGCTGGCCTAGTGAAAATAGGTAAAGTAGCTACTTTCGAAATGAAAAGTATTTTTATGACGGATGTATTTGAACGTAATGCCATTCACTGGAAATTGTCAGGTCCTCAAACAGATAGTGAAGAAGGAAAAACATTTTATAGTTTTATCCCTAGAGCTAAAGGAGAGTATATCGTTAGTGCAACACTGAATGGTAAAACCATACACAAGAAAATCGAATGCATAGAGTGTGAAATTACGGATGCTTGGTGGACAGACGCAGATGGGAACATGCTTACAGGAAGCGATGCAGAATCAAATCCGAGCAATACCATCGGGTTTGCAGGTTGGGGACAAGAAGTTGCTGCTGCTTTTAATCATGTAGGATTGAATGGCGAGAAAGTGAGATTAGAAGTGTGGCATAAAAATGATAAATTAGATCATGTGTTAGTAAAAATATCATATATAACCATTCCAGATATGGGCAATGGTGTTTTTTGTTCTTTTAATACGGACAAACAAATGATGGAAGATATAAAATGGTTCTATAAAAATGTATATACAGATGGAAATCTCTACTTTAAGGTGTTTTCTGAAAGTGGACTAAAGATTGCAAATAATGGTGTAGCATTACCATTTAAACCAGAGCAGTATTTACAAGTAGATAAGAGAGTTCGGGTGCGTGCATATTTTGCAGACAATAATGATTCAACGCGCTATATTGTCGCAGATACACATACACCTGTTTTTGCGCAAATTAAAAGTACGAATCTAATTGGAAAGGATTTGGAAATTGAAATATATAAAATTATAGGCGACGATGAATGTATACCTATAGGAAACAGACTTTCTTTTAAAGTCGATAATTATGGGATGAAATCTATAAAGTTAAACATGCAAGTACTTCGGTCGGCATTGCCCAATCCTAGAGATTCCATGCGTATAAACATTGCCATTTATGAAAAGGGGAATGAAGACGCAATTTATGCCGGAATTATACCATGTTTAACATTGTATGAAAAGTTGCTCACTAATCCCATTTTTAAAGGTACAACTAAGGCATTTGTGCAGGTAGATTTGAGTGAGGGTGGGAAGAAAGAGTGTGAGTGTAAATCATATAATTTATCATGGGGGAATAAATTAACTTGTAATGAGAGAAAAAAGGTAGTTGATGTTTGTGCAAATTTATGGGGTGAATCAAAAAAGCTTGAAATGGCAAATCAATTATTGTCAATAATTCATTTAGAATCTGCAAGCACATTTAATCCTTCATGTGATAATGGATCGGGGTATAGTGGGTTAATACAATTTAGTGATACTACTGCAAAATCAATTGGAACTACTAGGTCAGATTTAAAAAAAATGACATTTATTCAACAAATGGATTATGTAGAAAAGTATTTAAAGAAAAGTGCAGATAAGTTAAAATCCATGACTGATTTATATTTATTGGTGCTTAAACCAAATGCTGTTGGAAATGGAAATAATCCTGAATTTATAGTTTTTGATGAAAGTATTGAAGTCCCACAAACTTCTTTTGATCTTAATAATTTGTTAAAGGAGCCTTGGGTAACAAAGTATGGCTACACTAGTAATCCAACTTTTATGACCGAGCTTAATGAATCAGTTAAAAGAATTCATAGTACATATTCCAAAGGTGAGATTATGCGACCAGGTTTCGTTAATGGAAAAACATATATCAAAGAAATTACCGAAGTCTTAAAATTACAACATTGGGATAAAGGGAGATTGAATCTATTCTCAGGTTTTTGTGAAGATGATACAAAAAACAGAAAGTATCTTTCCTTAAAAAATAGAGCTCCATGGATGACTATAGCTATTTCTAAGGCAGAACAAGTGAAAGGTTGTAAAGAAGGAAACGAACCAATGTATACTTTGGCAAAAAGTTATTTGAAATATTGTGGAAATACTTTTGAACCAACAGATAGTTACAATGGACCATGGTGTGCGGCATTTATGAATTGGTGTATTGGACAAACTATATGTCCATCAACAAAAAAAATATACGATCATTCTAAATCAGCATCTTCATTGGCACCAATTGATGCAGTTCTTGGATTAAATTATAAAAAGATTGAAACTCCAATATTTGGATGTATAGTAGTCTACAAACATATATCAGAATGGAAAGGTCATACAGGTTTTCTTTTTGGTAAAACAGAAGGTGGGGAATATATTTTATTAGGTGGAAATCAAAATGATACAATACGATTTGATTCATATGGAGAGTATACAAGTTCAACAAAAACAAAAAAAATATATGGTTTTTATATTCCAAAAGATTATGAACCAACAGAGGAAGATAAATTAAATGCTAGTGATATTTATAAAAATGCAGAAGAGGTGAATACTAAATATAAAATTGTCTCTAGTGCTTCAACGGGTAAAACAAATTAATTTTATGAACAGAATTTTATCAGATATTATTGGTATATGCTTATTATTTAATCTTATATCATGTAAAGAATCAATTATTGAAAAAGATCAAACAATAACAGGGAAAATGGAAATAGTAAAAATTAAACAGGTCTATGAAGATCAAACTAGAGTAGAATCGGAGGAAAATGAATTTAGCGACCCATATAAACTAACAGTAAAAGATTTATCTTTAGTATTTAAAATTGAACAGGAAGGACTTTCAAAGGCAGGCTTTAAGAATATTGATAAAGATACATTCGAGAAAAAGATCCATGATATATTTGGAATAAAAGTAGATTCAAATAACTGTAATAAAGTTAAAATAAATGACAGTATAATTACTTATTATGGTAATAGTTTAGATGGTACTGCAGAGACCCTTGCACATAATGAGTTCGAATTACAATCTATTACTAATAATTTATTTTTTTCAAGGGAATTTAATATTATTACTCCCATGTATTTATTAAGAGACTTAATAAAATTTAATGGTAATGATTATAAACTAACTTTACCTCAAAATATTATAGCAAGAAATAAATATTTATTAAATGATGATATAGGCTTGCGTCCTTGGTTAACAAGTAATGATTCCGTTTTTATGAAAAATCTACTTATAAAATTTGGTTATACGAAGGATGCTGAATTACTTAAATGGATAGTTAAGAATAACTCATTTGAACAAAAAAGTAAAAGTATTAATAATGGAATTGAATTTGGACATATTATTTATAATAGAAATTGTAATAATAATTTTAAGATTAATACTGAAATTTTTGAAGTTATGGCTTTAGATATGACTCCAAATAATTCATTTTATTTAGATAACTTATTGGAATATGTAGTGTATTTAGTCGATCAAAGTAATGATCCTGAATTGTCTTTTGAAGAACGATCTTCATTAATTGCACATATATTATATTTTTGTCAGGATATGTCTATAAACAAAGGATTTAATGACTATACATATAGATGTATGGGGTTCTTTTCAGAACATTATGATATTAAAGGAGTGTTTGAAAATGAATTTAAAAAACGAAAATTTTACAACTTATTAAATTTTGAGAAAATGTGGGACGAATCTAAAATGTATGGTGATGGAATAAGTTTACCAGGTGAAGAGTAGTGTTATTTCATTTTAATGTCCTGGTTTTTGGAAGTACACCCTATGCATTTGAAAAGGTTAAAAGTGAATAGGATTGACGGATTTATTGAAAATGATTTTTATATGAAAACAACTATTGGATTATTACTTACTTTAATTTTACTTTCTTGTCAAACAAACATAACTCACGATACTCAAATTTTTGAAGCGCATGCCTTGTCTATTGTTCAACCAGTGTCCTTCTCAGATTACATTAGCTCCATATCAATTTCAAAACTTCCACAAGGGTATGAAGAGATTTTAAATCAAAATGAAATAAAGATGAATGATGATAGTACTAGTTATGATTGGACAAGTACTATTGAAGATAAACGATTTCAATTTAATTATACGGGTGCGCAAACATATGATATATGCGTATGTGAATCAGATGCAATTATTGATAATGGCTTACAAGAAGAGGATATTAGTAAAGATAAATACACAATTTTTAAGCGTTTAAAGCCAATAAATGATTCAATTGAAGCTGTGTTGTTATTAGGTGATAAAGATGGTCAATTAGACTTGGTTACCATTTGTATTAATGATGGAGAAATTATTGATTCATTAAATTTGAATGATGCATACGATGGAGATTTTATGATATTTAAATTATTTTATATTTCAGAAGATTATAAAATAACACTTAAAAGCTTTTGGTTTTATGAAGATTCGGGACATACTTCACCCTTTGAAAGATCAAAATGTGAATATAAAATAAATGCTACTGGTAAAATCGTCTCTTATTTTAATCAAAATGATGGTATGGTTGATGTTAAATTAGAAACAGTTGAGGCTGGGAAATCAATATATCATACCTTATTCTCAGGTGAAATAAAAAACCATTTAAAAAATGGAACTTGGATTGAAAAAAAGATTATAAATAGTTTCCTCAATGTAGCAACTGGAAATTATGTTGATGGAGTAAAAGATGGGATGTGGATTACGAATCAATATTACAATAAGTCAATAAATATTGATTTACATGAATCGCTTTCAGACTATTCGGATACCATTGTTTATAAGTGATAGAGAGAAATAAACTTGTAAAGTTATAGATATGTAAATTGTAATGGATGAATTGGTTAAACAAAATAATATTACTGCTTTTGATTGTTTCGTGTAAAAGTGAAATGAGATCGAATAACGAAATTAAAATTCACGATAAAATGTTACCCCCAAATGTCTATAGTACCAAAACTATAAATTGGGATTCGTTGCCAATATCTACACTGCCAATCGGGTCAATAAATTTATTTACAGGAAACTTGACAAATAAAGAAAATATTTTTTTTACGAATATAAATAATGGAATTCCTTATGAACCCAATATTCAATTTGTGAATAATACTGTTTCTAAAGGGGATTTAATAAATATTTCCTATAAATATCAAACTAAATATCTTTATAATTATCATTTTTTATACTATAATGATTGTTCAAGTAAAGATGCATTTCTTAATTTTGAGGGTCGAATTCCCGATATTGCAGGATTTAAAGTGTTAATATTTAAGGGTATTGATATAATCGATAGTTATTTAAATATAGAAGATATTATGAGTTTGGTTATTTTAGACAGCACAGGTCAAAAAATTTCTGACCTTAATATTTGTAACACTTATACAAGAAATGCGTCGGAAGGTTTTGAACATGGTTATCGGTATTATAAAAAATTCTTAATACAAGATGATTTGGTTAGAATAATTTATATAAAAACAAGTGGAGAGGAAGTTATAAGTGAAGTTTTATATCAAACAACTTATAAAATTTCAAAATCGGGTAAAATAATAAGATGGTTTGAAGAAGATAATTCATTTTATCATTCGGAATATGAAGATGGTAAAATAAAAAATCATTTGAAAGATAGTGTATGGAATGAACGCTTTGGCTTTCCAGAACATGTAGAATTAGGCTATGATATTGTAACTTCTGGAATGTCTGCATTTATTGAGTATAAAGAAGGAATAGCAATATCTGGAGCGTTTCATGGTCCCAATATTAAATACTTTTCAGGTAATAGAGCCGATGAGGATTCAAATTTATTACTAGAAATCAATCCTATCACAAATGAAATAGTAAAATGTAATTCGCCTAGATAAGTTTAAATAGTGTATTTAGTTTTTTAATAATTCTTCTTCTATCATTTGTTCCAGTTTATGCCACCAAGCTGGTCCAACTATTCAAACGGTTAAGAACATATTGTTATCAAATTTTATTAATTTTAAAATGATTTTTAAATTGAATTGAATGATGAAAAAGAAGTTAATCTATATTATTTGTTCCTGTGTCTTCGTGATTCTAAACTCCTGTTCGGAACCAAGCAAAGAATATGTGTTGAAGGTGAAATTAAATAAACTGACTTATAAAGATATTTATGATTATGATCTTGTTAAGGATGTTATTTTCGATGCAGAAGAATTGAATCTCGATTCATTGAAGACAAAAAGTAGAGAATCATTTTTAAAAGGAGTAGATGAATACAAAAACAAGAAGAATGCATCCGCTGCTATTCTTTGGTTTAAAAAATCCATTCTCAATTTCCCTGATGCCAAAACATATTATGAACTTGGCAATGCCTTACTAGAAGCTAAAATGGATAAGAATTCTCTTGAAGAAGCTATGAAAGCATATCGTGTTGCAGAGGCTCTTGAAATTAAGCCACTTTATTCGGTTTATTATAAAATGGCCTGTGCGGAAAATATGATTGATAAGTTAGATTCGAAAAAGGAAGAAAATTATATGGTATTCTCTTATTTAAGAAGATCTTTTCAAACAGGGTTTTATGATACCTTAAGTATCGCTCAAGATACACGTATCAATTCTATTGTCGGTAGTTCGGGATACAAATCCTTGCTTCTTGAATTGAAATCTAAAAATTTGAATGTAGATAAAAATAGTTTGTTTGAATTGTATAAATCTGCCTATCCCATACATAAAGACGGTTACGAAGTTTCAGTAATTAGTGGAAAAGGGGAAAGTAATGAATCTATTTCCTACGATTTTTCAACGTTTGTACCTGAAATGCAAAATACAAGTTTCGGTAGAGAAGTATCAAATGATTTCTTTTATGTTGCGAATGTTAAAGAAACACCAGCATATACAGCACTTATTTATACTTCGGTTTCTTTCTGGGGAGGAGAAGAAAGTGGTCCAATGCCATCTTACACCTCAATTGTTACCTATGATCCCACAGGTGTAATTATTGATCGTAAATTAATTGCTTGCGATTGTTCGGCGGGAAAAGTTAAAACAGCCAAAATAATAGATGATAAAGTATATGTGGAAGATTTTGATCGACTCTGGAAAAGGCCTATCGATGAAGTATCTTTTGATAAGAATGACATAGATCAATATATACATGGAGCGAAGCTTACGTATGTGATTCATGAAGATGGAACCATTACTGCAGCAGAGATTCCAGCGAATTACATCGATACCGTTATTACGAAAAATCAATCACAAAATACACCTCTATAGTTATGAAATTTGTTTTCTACTCATTTATAATTCTGTGTGTATTTGCTTCTTGTTCAGAAACCAAAGAATTGATTTTCGTTGAGGTACCTGCATTAAAAGCTAGTGAAATATATAGCCCAAATGAAGTTAAAAAATACCTTATTCAATATGAGAATCAACATCATGCTATTGCAACTTCATACAAGGAGAAAGCTGAGGTAGCAATCAAAGCTAAAGATCTTAAAAAGGCAATTTACTTTTTAAAACGTTCTATCACTTTAGAACCGGCCCTGGATACATATGAAAAATTAATACGCGTATTATCTGATGTTCAAAATTATGCTGAAGCTACAGATGCTTATAAAGTATTGGTTGGGGAAGCATATTACGAAATAAATGGTGCGCAGATACATGATTATATTTTTTCTTTGCCAAGTGAAAATACTATTTCAGACTTTGTTATTTTGAGTGTATTAGCAAATAATAAAATTGATTACAATACCTTGTGCTATTTGGATGATAGTATGGATAAACAACAAATAAGAGCGAACCTTATTGCTGATCCGCGCTTTAAATACGATTCGTCTAATATAGAGCACAAAAATATTATTATTCAACTCTGGACAGTAAATGAAA
>ERZ724508.448-NODE-448-length-29547-cov-5.598637_pt1 | contig 29547 bp, 41 predicted proteins | sample MGYA00376041_ERZ724508 | MGnify/ENA primary metagenome ERZ724508 (study PRJEB28724, sample SAMN07190887) | wastewater metagenome | isolation source: effluent of sewage treatment plant in Hong Hong | place: USA: Christiansburg, Virginia | collected 2016-03-01 ...
GAAGAGGGTTGTTGATGTAGTGACTCACCACAATACAGTCTTTCTGCTTCTTGAGGATCTCATCCACACTATCAGTCAGCCAGATACCCCTTCCTTGGGACTGGTTGTGCGGCTTGACAATGTACCATTGGTTCTTTTTGCTTTTTGCAAGCTTCTCGGAATCCTCCAAGAAGGTGCTGGTCTCCGACGGAAGGATATACGTCTTTGGGATGAAGTTGAAGTGGTTCATTCCATGTCGGGCCTGCATTTTCGAGATGTTTCGGTGCATGAGATCCTTACGGGTGATTTCAAATGATCGTGGAAAGTGGTTAATCTTCTGGTATGCTGACATACCCTGCAGCGTCTCAGGCTTGGGTACACCGTTGTTCCATATGATGGTAACGTCATTATCGCTACTTTCCAAAAAGCCGTTTTCCTCCAGTAAGTTCTTGATCAGACCAATCGCCCCACCGATGAATTTGAACTTGTAGCCGCGATCTGGATTCTACGGAAGGGGCAGCCCTGACCAATTCTTAAATTGCAGATAACGAATGGTAGGACCCTTGTACTCTTCTATGTCTTTTACTGCAAGGGTTGTCATAGGTTCTGAAGGACGTCGCTGCTACGGTTTGTTTGGTGATACTCGTTTGACTTTCTCAAGTTTCTTGCGCTTACGTTCCTCATCGCGTTCAATCTTCAAATCGTAGATTCGTTGGAACTATTCCATAGAGTTCAGGTCATGGTTGGGGTCAGTTGGTTCGGCAATCTCCTCAGGGATGTACTCACGAGGTTAGATTCGCTTCTCCGACTTTGGCTTGTACTTTGAAGTAGGATTGTTGAGGGCTGTTATGATGCTGTCCAGTTCCTATTATTCCATTGCTGCGATACTTATAATACTCTGTATTGGAGGCATAGGTAACGAACGGGCCTCTCACAGTATAATAATTGCCCGCCATGTAAAATTAATACGCAGGGACACCCCTTACCAGGTCCTTGTTGTACTTATAGCCCCCAACCGGAACTATTCGTCGGCAGGCTTTTATGACTTTCGCCGAGCTGCGACTGAACTTCTACTCCGATCTGGATAGCAGGTTCGACCGTATATCGAATGTAGGCGGGAAGAATTGGAGACCCTTGTTGAGTCGGGGAACGAGCTAAAAGTCGATTGGAAGAAGGCCACGGAGAACTTCACTGAAGAGGAGCAGACCTTTCTTCGAGGGCTAACGTCCCCTTACAAAGAAAGCAAAACCTCATCGGATGAAGCAGCCCGGAGGAAAGATGTGGTATCGCACTACGTGTGCAGAATGGCCTGTTGCAGTGATACCAGCTTACGAGCAAAATTCTGCGACTACGAAAGCAAGATTCTTATAATGAGGATTGCTATGTTGGAACCTCGCGAACTAATCGACATCATAAAAGCAATTGAAGGAAAGTTTGCGGCAAAGGAGGAGATTCATCAAATCAAGGAGGATGAAATGAAGAAGAAAGCTCATTTAATTTACGGGGCACTGAGATACAAGACAAGCAAAATCGAAGAGTGGACTCCATTAGTTTGGAAGATGCCGCTACGACTTTGTGGCTTTCTGCTTGACCGGAGGGAGTGCTACGTCGAAGGTGGGTTCTTGTATGTTGACTGTAGCCTACTCAAAAAAATCGCAACCAAGATGTACTACCGCTACTTGCAGGAGGGCTTGAAATCTTTGGAGACTGTTATTCGCGGCATTCTTGACGATGACAACTCGAACCAGTACCGTACGTTTATAGAGACTGCACCATCTCTCATTAACAAAGTATCAGCAATGCCTGATGACTTGAAGGAAACAATAAACCTGAATAATTTGCCGTTCTTTGCAAAACAAAGTTTCCCACCATGTATGCTCAACCTCCACAACCACATCACAAAGGATAAACACCTCAAGCATGGTGGGAGGCTGCAGCTGCTTCTGTTCTTGAAAGGGTGTGGGCTGACTATGGAGGACAACGGAAAGTTTTGGAGAGCCCATTATAAGAAGGGTGTCCAGGAGAGTGATGAAAAGCAGTTGCAGTATACAGTTAAGCACTCTTACGGAGCAGAGGGTAAGAAGACCAACTACTCACCATACACCTGCCACAAGATCATCAACTCGAAAGTTGGCTCTGGAGAGCATCACGGCTGCCCATTCAAACATTTTGGTACTGAAGAGCTTCGAGGATTCTTGATCGGAAATTACAAGATTAGCGCCGACGACGCCCACCAAATAGTCAGTCGTATTGACGGCAAGCATTTTGAGGTACAATAAGCAATGAATACAGCTCGCCTGCAAGATGATGTTTAGGAAAGTGCACAACGATCCAAGAGAAAAATTTGAGGAGATCGCTATGAATAGGGTTGGTGGCAACCCTAACAAGTACTATTTCGCGTCTCGCAAGTATCTTGAAGAACTCAATGATAAGGATAATGATAAGCCAGAGCCAAAGAAGCCGGCCTCAGCTATCAAGGAACCGCTGGCAGCACAACAATCGAGTAGCTGATTTCATTAGGAATGTTATTTAAGCAATGTCGATTTAAAAGCTGAAAGGGAGGGTCAAGGACTATGACTGGGGACGAACGGATAATGCCAACAGAGTCTATGAATTCAGTGGGCAGGAGTGGAAGGAGCAGAAGTACGCAGAGTTGTGGATGGGCAGTCATCCTTCAGCACCATCTTTGCTTGGAGAAGGCACGCTCACTGAGTATCTGAAGGCTCACAACCAGCCAGAGCTGACCTATCTGTTCAAGATACTGAGCATTCAGAAGTGTCTGTCTATTCAATCACATCCAAGCAAGAGCTAAGCTTAGGAGCTTCACACAAAGTTTCCCAACCTATATCCTGATCCCAACGACAAGCCGTAGATGTTCCTAACACTGACTAACTTCAAGTGTTTGATGGGCTTTGTGGGTGACGAAGAAGTTAAGCAACTCATTGCCCAAGAGCCTTTCACTGATTTCAAATCCCAAAATGTAAAAGATGCTCTTCAAGAAGTACTATTGCTTCCCAAGGATGAAATTGCCAAGAGGGTACGGTATGTGGTCGAGAACAGTCACCTGTTCAAGGGAAGATAACAGTTCCTTAAAGTGGCAAACTCCCAGTTTCCAGACGATGTTGGCATCCTCGTCAGTCTTTTGCTGCAATATAGAGAGCTTCCTCCCGGAGAGGCATACTACATCAAGGCAGGGCAGCCGCATGCCTATGTTGAGGGCTAATGCTTAGAACTTATGAAGAATAGCGATAATGTTGTGAGACTTGGACTGACTCCAAAGCATAAAGACACCGAAACCCTATTGCGAATCCTTGATTATGACCATCGTTCAATCGAAAAGCTTGAAAAGCACGACGGTAAGTATCTCGCAGGAGAGCTAGTCTTGCATGAAGTCGTTGGTAGCCAAGAGTTCCAACTCACCGTCCCAGGGATTGGAATAGTCCTTTAAGGAGGATTCGCTTTAAACGAAGTGAAGGTGGAGTACCCCGGCATCTTCCTGATTCCAGCAGGGAAGGCTCAGGTTATCGGCAAAGGGAGACTATACATTGCAACATCCCTGTGATTATTGTTTAAATCAGAATTAAAGGTGTTCTATATCGAACTGCAAATGCTAGACCCGCAGCATGAGGAATACCTAGAGCTGTGGTAACCGGACTTCAGGCTCAGAAGCTACAACTACCGCAACGGTCCAACAAACTAACATCCTTGTCGTGATGTCTGCTGCCTAGTGGTGGGAGCAATACTTTTTGTGTGTTTCCTTTCGCTGGGTATCTACACTATCTTGGAAGGCACTGCTGTGAGAACGATGATAATCCATAATGCACAGACCTCTTTACCGAAGCAGCTAGATCCTGTCGTCGCAATGCTGTCGTCTCGGATGGGTTAATTCGCAATTGTAATCAGTAGTATGGTCACAGTCTCAGCGATGCTGTCTGTGTGCTATACGTGGCTGCTGTTTCGCTTTCCGAAATGTATGGTGTATGCTGCGATTCTTTTGGTCACAATGCTCATAGCAGCTATCACGGCATGCTGTTTTATCTACGACGGAGATGCAGTGGGTGTGATAGTCCTCGTCATGCTTATAGTGTGGCTACTCGTCATGAGCTGCTGCTACAGGAGATACCTCACAGCTAGTATTTGCCTCGCAAAGATCGCAGGGATATTCTCAAGCCAGCGCAAAAGCTGTATTCTAACATCAACCCTGGCGATGGGAGTGGCTATAGTACTGGCGCTGTTCTGGGCTGCATCAATTACGGGAATCGTCTTCATCGATGATCAATGGACAAAGAATTTAAGTCTCCCTCGAGGATTTTACGTGATGTCAGGTATGCTATTTTTATTCATTGTGTTGTGGGTTGGATACGCGCAGACCTTCCTAACGGCGAGTCATGTTGCACGATGGTATTATAAGGCATAATGCGCATGGTGGCTGCCCCTTGTCATCCTCTTCAAAAGCCATTTAGGATCTATCACATTTGCAAGCCTCATCATTACACTCATTAAGCTTGTTGGCGCATTATCGAGTCCCACGAAACGAGACGACAACACTTGTAAGAAGGTATGTAGGTGCGTGTTCCACTCCTCCCTTTCAGTCTTGGAAGGCTTTGTACATAGTATGAACCACTATGGTCTAATCATGGCGGCACTTTAAGGAGATAGTTTCACTAGCGGCTCGAAGAGTGCTGGGGTGCTATATTACAGCTATCCGGGATCATTCACAACTGTCAATCTCATCGACAAATTCTTCAGCTTGGTGGGAATTTTCTTATGTGTCGGTGTACCTACGCTGCTGGCTGTCCTGCTAATGAGTTTGACAGGAAGGGGAGATATATCTACTTTGGTCGGTATCGTTGGTTCGCTTGCGTCAATCCTGTCTTGCATCGTCATGGTGGGGACAGTTAAATAAACGATCTCGAGCATATTTGTGTTTTTTTGCCTCTAAAAGAAGCTCAAGGATAACAGATCTGAAGAAACTACGGAGGAACTAGTCTAGCACTTCAAAGCCGCATTCGAAGGCCACGAGAATATCGGCGAGCTTCTGAGCGAATAGGAGGTGAACAGAACAGCAACAAAAAAGAGAGTTCCCACTGGCATCCTCAGCATGCCGAGGTTGAAATAGATTGCTGGGAAGCTCCAAAGGCCGAAGAGCCAAAAGAAGATTACCATCAAGACTGAGCAAACTTCTGAATGTTCGATCAGCAAGCACCGTCCTCACAGTTGATGACTTTTACTACAATAGTCTCATTCAAACAGCCGCATATCTAACTGTCGATCTCTATTATTTAGTTGCATGTCGCTGATTCGAGTTCCCTTCACAGCACAAGGATCCAACTTCAAGCCCCCTCATCGGAGCTACCTGCCGATGATGCTGGACATGATTTCTCCACATCTCACTTTGTGCTCCATGAGCACATTCTTACTGCTAGCCATCACACTGTGCCTGATCGTCCCCCAGTTCTTCTGGTTTCCACATGATTACGTCCACTTCCTTACCTTCACCAACATTGACAAGGCCTACCTGGATACTATACTGGCACGTCACAACCATCTGTACCTCTACCAAACCTTTACGTCGTTGTTCTTTCACATGCACTTCCTCCATTGGTTCAACAACTCGCTGATGCTGATGTTCATGCTCACAGCTATGGAGTATATGTGGTGGCCGAACGTGCTGATTTCGCTGCTGGCTGGTGTCATCACGAACATCTATGTAACGCTGATGTTTGAAGGTATATTCATGGGGCTTAGTGGTGCACTTGCAGCAGCACTCGGCATCTACATCGCGTACATTATCAGCAACTGGGACTTTCTGCTCGCCAACTACTACGACACTATGATCCGCTCGTCAATCTTTGCAATTTTCATGCTGATGCTGATGCTTGTTTCCAACAACCGAAAATCAACTTCACTGCACTTCATCGGGCTCGGTTTGGGAGTGTTATTTGGAATGGGACTACTTCCGCGGCATGTGAACACTCCCACGCAGAGCTATCTCAGCATGGTCTTCAAGGTGCTATCTTTAATCTCGATCGCCGTACCCGTTATAATCATCATGGCAACCTGATCGTTATATGCTGCTCGAAGAGTAATAACATCATCACTGGAACTGCTCCAGTTCGTAGATTCGTTCTTTCGATCGGTTCTTGGTATCTTCATGCAAGCGGTTGTAGTATGCTCTCAGCTCGTCGTCTTCTGACTCAGATTTCGCTTCGCTTAGTATCGTGGCGGGTATGACCTTTGTAGTTTTATAACACCACCAGCCCATAGCAGCAACCACCAGCAGATTATAAAGACCCAATATGATGATGTAGGGGAGGGACTTACCAGTCAAGGAGGGAGGATTTTAGACGAGATGGCTCGCTACTAGGATGGATTTGGTAAAGTAGCTGTTGGAGAAGGTCATTGTGAAATTGTAAACGGGTGGTTGGTTGGTCATGACGACAAAGCCCATAACACTCTTAATTCGGTTATCGATGAGAACGCCTCCAATCTGCTGGTATACCAGTTTGAGGTTGCTGACGTTGTTTGAGATTGTTCCAGGTTGATTATCTTCACTGTTGGTGAAATTGATTCCCTCGTAGACTGCAAGGAGACAGCCAGAGTATGTTGCGTCTGTGTCGATAACCCTGATCGGTACTTGAACATCACTCGGCCTAATGACGAAGATCTGGACGTAGGAGGTATAGATTGGTTCATCAGAGGTAAGATTGCGGGAGGATAGGTAACTGAGCACAGTTTTATTCTCCGTACAGTAGATGATCATGGCAGTAAGGTTGACTGTATCGTCGGATTTTATCAGAGGATTTCCGAAGACGTATTCAGGTTTGAGCTGATCGTAACCGTTGCATTCATAGTACTTTCTGAACGTAAAGACTAACGCGAGATTTGTGACTTGCCCATTGATAATCCTGAACGAGACAAGGTAGTAGTGTAGATATCCGCCCACTAGCATGGTCACGTTGCTATCGGTAGTCATGCTGATCAGATCCAAGAATACCACGTAGTTCTCGTGGGTTACGCTCTTCAGGTTTGCAATACTAATGTTGCAGGTGATGTTGATCGAGGCGTTGTTAGGTTGGGGAGTTGGGCTCAGCCAGAAGTTGATGTCTTCCATATTCAAGCTGGTCACCAGCCATTGGTTATAGCCAGCCAGCACATCGTAATCAATCGACACATAGGTCGTTCGGTTTTGGGTATTGACGAAGTAGGAGTAACCAGTTGTGTTACAGACCACCATAGTTTGGCTGGCAGTGTTGCCAGACTGCGGCAGCATGCCTATCACCAAGGGATCCACATTGGTGTCGTTGCTGGGAATTACAGTGATTTCCAACAGCATCAACGGAAGATATATCTGCGAGATATTGGGTTTTTGCAGTAGTCCTCCGGCCTGTGTGTAGTTGATCAGCATCGTGACGTAGGGGTAACTTGATAGTGATATTTGGGTAATTCCACAGTCCAAGATGAAGTTTGCTGAGGAGTTCGATAGCACTTGATAGAGATGAACTTCGCAGTAGCTGGTGATTGGCTGAGTGAACGTTGGAGATTCATAGAGAATGTTCAGGTCGGTCTCGTTCCCACCAATTTTTTCGAGGATGTAGAGTTAGCTTCGACTGAGAGCAATGATGAGGTTGGTGAGACTGGTGTTCGCAAGGATGGGGTACTCGAGTTAGTTGAGCTAGAGTAGACTCGTGAAGTAGTCACCTACGTTGCCGATCTTCTTATTTGGTTCAACCATGTCGATTTGGTGGATGGTAGGAGGCAGCTTTCCTCTTGCAGGAGTAGAGTTAGTAACTGATAGATGCTGGATAGTGCCATTCATGTCATTAAGAGTGATAAAGTGCTCTCCGAAGTATACAGTAGACTTATCATTGAGAGTGTAGTTGCCGTCCGTATCATTCGGCTTGACGATATTAAATGAAATAATGCCTGCAGGTGCGGTATAGTTAAGTGTAGCCGAGGTTAAGTTAAAGATAACCGTAAGATTTTCTAGGAAGTTGTAGTTGAATAGAGATGTGACTCCCAATAGAACCGGTAGTGTGTTACTCTCAAGGCTATTGCCTGTAGTTATGACATCAGTTTCAAGGAAGACCTGCTCGGTGAACAGCATCAACGTTGCAGCGTTCTTCGCGATCGGGTATATTATGGTGTCGGCGATGTTGCCAACCACGACGATGGGGTAGGAAGTGTTAACTATCTGTTTTATTGAAGAAGATGACATCTCGCCGAACAACAAAGCCAGTCGGTACTGGCTGGTGTTGACGTAAGGTGGCATAGTCCCGTTCAGAGTTACTGGAACCAGGTAGTAGTTCAGTGTACTGGTGAAGTTAGCAAAGTTTGAGGTGACGAAGACGTAGAGTGGAATAAGCCTAGTTTGGACATAAGCAGTATTGGTGATGAGATACTCGTACACGAACGACTGATTGTAGCAGTAAGCAATCATCGTTGCAGTACCTGGCTGCAGCTGCATCTGACTCGAATTGCTAATCGGGCATTGGAGAGTTATATTATAGCTCAGAGTCATGTTCGGGTATTGGCTCTGCGAGGAGGTACTGTTGACATTAGCGACAACAATGCTAACGTTGTTGCTGGTCGACAGGACTCCGATCCGTCCGAAGTTCCCCTGATCAAGGCTGATGATGACTATCTGGTCGATTGGTGGAAGATTTTTAGCAGGCATCGACAAGACCCTCGTGCCATTGTTGCGATGATTCTTAACGAACAGTTGTAGTTTATGATTATTGAGCACCGAAAAGAAGGCTCTTTTGTTGTGCTTCCGAAAGGACAAGATGTTTTGTCTGGGATCGCTGCTTAGTTGCGTCTTCAAACTCATAAGAAACTGGCAGTCGGTGTATTGAAGTGAACAGTTCTGAACATGTCCACTGGCAAATAACAGATATACCATATCATCTGATATGAAGGTTTGAACGACGTCCTCCAAGGAGATATTTGTTGAACGTGCAACCCCTGTCGCATTATTGAAGAACACAACTTGGCTGTTATTCTGAAACAGCAGATTAGCGGTGGGCTGGCCTGTCTTTGAAGTCTCAGCAACGATGGGAGTGTTGTTACTGACTACTTACCAGTTGAACAGTCGGCTCAAATTATCGAAATTGATTGTGAATTTAAACTATGACACAATGTTTGCGTTGTACTACCCAGCCTCAGTCTCAACGAGCATCTGTACCAATGGCCCCATGACATTGAAGCATTCCGCCAAGTTGATGACCACAATGCTCGAGTATGACTTGAACTGAAGGGATGTACACTCCTCGCTGGAGTTTGTTTGAAGAACCTAGAAGAGCGTTTGGTTGAATGGTGAAAAGTAGAGGGTGTAGGAATAGCTCGAAGTATTGTATGGGGTTTCAATCGTCACATTGATTTATGCAGGTGAACCGATGATGCTTTGGATGTAGGGCACCGCCTATGGTTGAATCACGATGTAGGTCGGAGAGAACAGTAGGAAGTTTACTACGCCTGGAGTGCTCGTCACGATCAGATCATTCTCCACAACGAAGGCTTAGGAGGGGAGAATGAGCTGACCAACCTCCTCTAACGTATACTTGTCGAAGATTGTCATATTCGTATAGTCCTTCTCGACAATCTCGACGTAGATATACTGCTTGGTGATAAACACGAAATCCGAGTTATTGAGTGACATCACCTCGTTGAGATTTTGCTGATTCTCCAAAACGTAGAGTGCCGAGCTGGTATGTACGAACGCCTCTGGCATATAGTAGTCACTGAGGAGTCCGATAATGTTGATTACTTGACCCTCCAGCTGCTCGATACCAGAGCAGGAGAGGTGGGTTGAATTCAGGGAGCTGTAGTTGATAAGATCACTGCAAACATACACAACATTGTTGCTGCTGAACATCAAGCTCCAGACCAGCTGTGTGTTGGGTATCCCCACGTACAGTTATGGGTTCACCAGCGCACTTTCAATTGACAGTGGTTTGGTAATGTTGAGGTTTGTATTGTCAAAGGCAGTCGCGCTAAATGACACAATTTCGCCAGAGTTTTGGAAGGTAGGGATGCTCCACATCGAAAAGTTCACCCCATTTTCACAGAAAAGGGTATAATTAGTTTGTCCGATAAAGAAGATGGTGACATTGCTGCAGCTAAACACATAGTCGTTGAACCCAACAGGCTCCGTGAAGTTGAATGTGAGGGTTTGGTAGACGGTGATGCCAAGTTCACCAGTCTTGCTGTCTATCGACGGAGCTGCAATGTCGAACTGGATCGTCTTGTGCTAGGTGATGTTATAGAGGATGACCGTCCGGAATTACTCGTTTGTAGTGCCATCGTAGTATAGCACCAGCCCCGTATAGTTTGTGGTGATCGATTGCTGCAGGTAGAACAGTAGCAGACCGTCTTGGCTGGGAGCCCAATATGCTGCATCTCCCATGTAGTGGTACACTTCAAGGATCTGGGTTCCGTTCATTGTGTAGCTGGTGCTGGTAGAATTTAGATAGCTGACGTTTGGGTAAAACTGATCGAGGTTGCTAGTTATGGTAGCCTGGCTAAAGGTGGGCAGCTGTATCAGCAGAGTTTCGTTCGTAGTGGACATCTATAGAATGGTGCTGGCCGCCGTGCCCCGCCAACAACCAAGAAGCAGTATCAGAAATTTAATCATAATGGATCAATTATCGATGAGGAGACGACGGGCTCGAATGTGATCACTTGTCGTCGGTAAAGGAGTTGGTTTGGAGGGCCAGCTCGGATATTGTCTTATCAACCCTATTGATGACGGACAGCAGCAAACGCCGTTAGGCATCGCTTTCAGGAATCTTCTCTTATGTTTGCCTGGCGATGCAGATTCCCAAACGGAGCAAGCATGGTAGCAAATCCACCCCTCCTTTGGATAATAGTAGGAAACACATCCACAGTTCCTGGAGGTTGCCTTCTTCGATGAACTCGTTTGCAGCGATTCTCAGCACTTCAGGTCTGGACAGGTTGGTTTTGTTGGTGTACAGAAACCTAACAACCTGCATAATGGTGACTTTTGGGAGATGCTTCAAAGAATACTTGGTCACTGCATTCTGGAGGAGGCTACAGAGTCGCTGATTTACACGGATGTTCTCCAGCAGACACATACATTCCATACAAAACTTGAACTTTTGAGTCACGTTGACCTTCCCGAGGAATTACTCTCTCTATCGCTCGGCCAATACGGTGAGGTTATTGAACAGCCTAGCTACAAGTTTGTCGGCTATACTGGAGTATTAACTGTTGCCCTGCACACAGCTGGCGAACAGATGAAGCGTACTGACAAAGATCGCCAAATCCTCGCCATCAAGTATTTAACTCTTGGTGTTGAACCCATCGATAATGCGAAGAAGGAGCTGATGAAGGCTACCTTGCATGACTTGATCATTTTTCTATGAATAACTCGTGTACACCACGCAGAACAACTTTGTCTGGTCGCATAACGTTCTTATCGTTAAGTTCGTGGTTGGCTTAAGCAAGAGATCTATAATACGATGCACTGAGTAGGGTGAGTAGTGCCTTACTATATTCATTCCACGTTCCGGCTCAGCGGCCAATACGGTTAACAGTTCGGTCGCCTTACTCTACTGAGTCCATTTTGGCAAGAAGGAGCTCAGTTTGTGGGTGGCCCGATACTCTCGCTCAATGGTGTACAGCCGGTAGAATATCTGTTTGGCCTCGACTGTCGCCTTCTTATGACCGAAGTAGCATAAGACTTGAAACATCTTACCTTCAACCAGCGACCTCGCCCGAAACAATTTGAGTTCGCGCCGGAGAGTTTTATCGTTGTTCAGTTTGAGGTAGGATTGCAGCCTCTCCTTGCTATACCCCTCAGGGAACATAGCCTCGAGGGTGTTTGTGAAGATATCGCGCCAGATGCCTAATTTCCTGTCAAGGAGGATGTGTTAGTGCTCTGACATGCCTGGTGTTCTACCCAGCAGGTCTTCTCCCTGAATCTTGAGGTATGGGTATTCAATCGTGACCAAATTGTGTTTGGAAGCCGGCTTGGGTTGGGGCTTTGGTGTTTTGTTGATCACATTCTTCTTTGCGCTGATCTCTGTCATTATCGTGGTGATATCGGGTCTTTATGAGTAGAACCTGTTTCGTTCAACTATTGCCTTCTCCATAGTAGCTGCATTCTTTTCTATTTAGGCGATAATCCTGGATTTGCGGTAGCATGGTATCGATATGTCAAGTAACCTTGCTTAGGAACGAACATGAATACTCGGCATGGTCTTGAGCTTTGAGAGGTACTCCTTAACTTCAGGTTTGAATCCATTGCTGCAGAATTTCTGTCTGGAGCAGCGCACCAAGAGCCCAAGCATTATAAGTTTAAACAGTATGGCAATCATATCGTAAATAGTGCCAGTAGCAAACAGGCTAAAGCAATCGTTCGAAGGTTTGTTAGAGAGGCTCCTGGACAGCGGTTGTAGCAGGGCGTGCATATCCTGTTGGAGCCGGCTTGGAAGCCGTTTGGACAGATACTCAAGCACGTGTTATTCAGCAAAAAGGAATTGTATGGGCACTGGTTGACACAACTATCGGTTACTGCGTTGAATACAATTTGTACTTGAGTCGTAGTAGAGTGGGCAACCTTCAGCACAACCAATGCCAGACCAGGGAGGACTGCATAAGCAATTGCCATTCACGCATACACCGTGCCCATTGCACCAATTTGGACACCCTCTATAGGAGCAGAACACCGCGAAGTCCTTTGGGCAGTAGATTGCCAAACCCTTAATCGTCAGTACTTGCCCTAAATAGACTTGGGTGCTTACCTGGATAACTACACACGGATTCATCTCCTCCCACAGCGACGGTGATAGCTCGGCCATCAGCAGTGCAGGCTGCTCGATAACAGTTGGGACTGCCGTTAATGCCAGACTGAAAGCATCTACTGCCGTCCCCGTAATAGCTGTAGCGGTTTGCCATCGAGGATCCACTGACTTGGTTTTCGGCATTCGAACAAATTAAATTGTTGTAAGCCTTGTCAACTGTTGCTCCGTTGCTGAACTTTTCCACTTAGCAATAACGAACGAACTTTCCGTAGTAGTCACAGCTTCTCTGTGGATTGCTTTTACAGTCTGACTCGAGTTCAGGTGAGATACCGAGAGCAAACTGGCAACCTTTTTTATAGCCCCACAATACTGGGTCTGCAGACTGGTAGTCAACGAACTGGTAGAACCCTGTATCATCCAACAGCGACAGCGTGAGCTGCGTTATTCGGAATCCAGCATTGTAGCTCTATGGTGTCATTATTTCATCGCGATATATAAGCTTTTACCAATGGCTATTTCGACTTCCACTTCCTCCTTGATCTTCGAGCACTGCGCCAGTGACCCCATCGTTACAACCGAAGTACTCTTGCACGTATCGGAGAACTTTCGGGGTCACTATCATAGTTCGACCACCAATACGACGGACGACTTCAGATGGCTGTAGTTTGGAATTGGAAGTTGGACTCACATAGAACTGGTCGTAGTACTAGTCTGAGAAGCCTAACACATGAATGAGTTCGTGCATCTACAATTGATTCAGTTGTTACTGTGACTTGAATGGAAAGGTGAAGCTGGCTCAAAGGGCGTAGGGATATAAAAGGGGAGTTGAACACTATCTTGCCGTAGGTGGGGCGACGAGCAAACGCACATCCCATCGCATAAGCAACGTAGCTCTCCCGCGGCTTGTTTTACGTATCTATGAATACCACCATATCGGTGGAGTTCTGGTCGAAACCACGGCTACTATACTGCCCACTCGCATAGGATTCACCTAAGGATAAGCTGGCAAGTACATGGATTCTTATTGCTGAGGCCAAGAAACCAAAGCATTCCAGCTGACTTTGAGGCTGGAAATTGTGTCTTTTCCTACGGAAGGTTAGTGACACGTAGGACTCGCTGGAAATACTTTGTAGCCACCGAAAAGACTGTCCTAATCGCATCGAGGCTGGGGGACTTGAAAGTGTTATCAAGGTAGTGGCCGTAAATTCGGAGACCATGTGCGCCATCAGCTACTGAAAGTAGTCTGGCCTACGATTCCGTGTCGGGGATGATTCGAAGTTCCACTGGATGCCTCTAACGAAATTCCCCCGGCCAACGGCTGGAGAATATCGGCAATACCGCTAGCAAGAGTAAGACCAATCGGCGAAGAATCATTTCTTCTTAAATAAACTTCTTGAAAAGGTTGAATGGCAGCTTGAAGAAAGCGTTGGATGCAAATCCTTCTGCTTCGGTTTTGTGAAATATTTGGCGGCATGCCACCGGTAGGATACCCCTGCTGCTATCTGCTTAAAATCACGTCTATCATCGAAGATGAGGACGGCAAGCGATCGACCGCAGAACTTCCCCCAGTAGAAGATCATAATTAATTATGCAGAAGTACAAAGAAAAGGCAGTACCCCTCATCACCATCGATAGTAAGGAACGTACAACTGCATCTATTTAGGCTATACTTTTGGTGAAGAAGCACAATCAATACTCGCGGGTACGCCAGGCAAGATTTCAGTTGTGGCTGTTGCCGGCATGTACCGCACAGGCAAATCCTATCTCCTAAATCGTATGCTACTCAATCGAAGTGACGGGTTCGGCGTTGGACCAACCATTAACCCTTGTACGAAGGGTCTATGGATGTGGGGAAGGCCCATTGTTCACAGAACATCTCGAGACGAAATTCTGAATGTCTTCATCGTCGATTCAGAGGGTATGGGGGCTTGCGAAGAGGACAGTACCCACGATTCACGAGTGTTTGCACTAACAATGCTCTTGAGTTCATGTTTCATATACAATTCCATGGGAATAATCGACGAGAATGCAATCAGCAGTCTGGGTCTCGTAGTTGGTCTGGGAAAGTACTTACAAATCAGAGCAAATCAGGCGAATAGTGAGGAGTCGCGCAACAGTTTGTTTTCTCCTGAATTCTACTGGGTGGTTCGAGATTTTTCATTGCAGCTGATCAACAAGGAAGGGATGCCTATCCAAGGAACTGACTACCTGGAGAACGCTCTTTCACTTCAAACCGATAAGAACTCCGATTCCGTTGACAACCGAAACGCAATTCGCAAGGCAATCAAAGAGTACTTCCCAAAGAGGGACTGCATAACTTTAGTGAGGCCACTGACAAATTAAGATAACCTACAAATGTTGGATAAAATGGACTTTGAATAGTTGAGACCAGAATTCGTGGAGCAAGTCCTTGCATTCAGGAAGACTGTCTTCGGTGGGCTCAAGCCAAAAACATTGAAAGGTAAGTTGCTCACAGGCCGGTCGTTCTGTGATCTCATCACATCATATGTGCAGGCTGTCAATAACGGAGGGGTGCCTGTTATCGAAACAACCTGGCAATACATCTGCCGAAATGAATGTTAGCAAGCCCTCGAGGAAACTTTTGATTTTCTTGAAGCAAGCATTAACGAAAAGATAAAAAAAAGACTACCTTTGACAGAGCAGGAGCTGCGTAAACTCCGGCAGTAAGTTCTCCGAGAGACCTACGAAATGTTTGATAGGTTAACACCAAACAACGACTTCTGCAGTCAATATCGTGAACAATTAGTGAGCAAGCTCAACTCGAAGTTTAGTCTGCTGCGACAGGAAAATGAAGCCGAGCATATTAAAGCAGCACAGGCATTCCTTGCTGGGGAGTTCGACTATATTGATAGGAGGGTACGGAACAGTGAGTACAAGAGAGTCAGCGAGTATGTCAAGGAGATACAACTGTTCTACGAATACTACAAGAAAAAGTGTGCAACCCAACCAGCCAAAGCAAATGTGTTTGTGCTGGAGTTTCTCATGAAGAGGCTAGCTGATACGTCAGTATCGATGACCAAGTTGGCTCAAAATGAAACAGATAAAGTGAGGGCACGTCTCAAGGAGGTCGAGTAGCAAGCCGACAGGGACATTATCGATGCTGAGAACAGACTGCTCAAGGAGCGATCACAGTTGAATGAAAGAATATCAAGCCTGTAAACTTCTCGAAGATAACTTGTAGTATCTAAAGAGTCTCTGACGGAGCAGCTGGAGAGAACCCGGTAATAGTTGAAACTGTTTGTTGAAGACTACTCTATTCGAGAAGCCAGTCTCAAGAGATAGACGTTAAAGATTCAAACGGAATTACGCAACCAACTCCAAATTCTCGAGCACACCCTTGATGAGAGGTCGAAGGAACACAGCTAAATTGTATCAACGCTACAGCGAGACCAAATTTTATTGGAGAACAAGCTTGAGTATACCGAAAAGAACTTACTTGAGTCAAATAACCGGATAAGGGAAGGAGAGAACACTCTGCGCAATGCCAAGTCTGATTGCGAGCGAAGCTTGAAAGAGGCTGAGAAGAAGGCGGACAGCATGAAGAGCACTCTCCAGATTAAAATATCGAAACTGGAGATGACTTTGTAATAGAAGAATGGGGAACTTGCCCACATGGAGCAGCACAATGGAGAGCTGAATATAACCATTGAAGACATGGACCGAAAGTTGAAAAGCAGCAAGTAGGAAGCAGAGCAGCTGATAAAAAGGATTCGTGAAGAGCTGGTTTATGACCATGGGCTGTAGATGTAGAAAATCAAGCGAGATTACCAGGAAACCATAACTGAATTGGCTAAAAAGCAGCGAAAACTCGAAAGCGATCTCGCTGCTAAAGACAATAGTCTGAAAATGGTAAGGTTGGAGCTGGAGAAGGAAGCTGCTTTGCTCGCTCAAAAACTGCAATTTTGTGAGGCTGAACTCTGCGAGAAAAACGATCGTGTAAAGAAGACTGATGAGGACTACGATAGTCTGATGGCAGTGGTGTCACTGAAAGATGAGGAGATATCTAATATACAGGGGCGGATCACATAGCTCAAGGAAACAGCTGATAAAGGGAAACGACAACTTGAGAACGAGCTATCCAATCTAAAGGTAGAGTTGGAAGAACTTCGGGGATTGCACGAGGAAACCTCAGAAAGATTGAGTGAGTGTTTGGAGAAATTGGAACTGACCACCAAAGACAAGCGATCAGCAGAAGAGGTGGTGGTGCGCTTGGGATAACAGTTACGCATAGTCGAATCAAACCGTAACCAAACCCTATTGGAGCGCTAACTGAAGTTCCAGGAGCAGCTCAAGCGTTACTAAACTGATCTCGAGTCGGAGCGTGAGGAGAACAGATTGCGAATTGAAGAAATTAAACGAAACTCGGAAGGTTCCTTGATCCAACTGAAGAACTTCTACGAGATCGAGCGGTAACGGCTCTAGAAGCGGCTTCTCGAAGAACGTCGAAGGATAGAGCACGTGGAAAGCGAAGCACTACAGATGCTTGCGCAGGAGTATAGCAGATACAAGGAGGCATCCGAAGATGAAATTGGTCGTTTACAGGACTCCATAAAAGAGGCACAGACTAAGCAAAGATAAATTGAGCAGTCCTTGCTAAGACAGCTTGACGAAGCCAAGCTATCGGTTGACTAACTCAACAAATAGAGATCATGCAACCAGGAATAGTTTGCTTACAAGGAGGAACAATTCAAGGAGGAACTTCGACGTGTGCAGTCCCAGTTGGAAGAGGAGAGATCAACCTTCATGCGTAAAGTCGATAATATTACCCATGAAATGAGCAAAAAGGAGAAGGAATTGCTTCAGCTAAATACCCGCAGAGAGCATAATGAGTCGCTACTAAAGCAAAAGTAGCAGCAATTGCAAGACCTGCAGAAGGAATACTCTAACTAAATCCAGCAACTGACCCAACGAACCGATGATTTTCGAGCCAAGTATGCAGCCATGAAGGATGCTCATATGGAGCTCAAGATCGAAACTGAGAAGGAGATTGCATTGACACGCCAAAAGGTACTGAATTGATTGATTCAGAACGAATTCCTCACTACCAAGGTAGCTGAACTGGTGAAGGAACGCTAGGCAACTAGTTCTAAGAATCTAGCGGAAAGACCAAACGACCGTTCGGATATTTTGAAGGAGCAAGTAGAGAGGCTAACCCAAGAACTATCTGTAATGGAGCTAAAACTTGAGAAGGCGAAGAAATCGGCAAGGGACACTGAAAGTTTATTGACTAAACAGCTGAGTCAGCAATAACGGGAAAAATCAGTTCTGACCGAAAAGCTGTACATGACAGAAGAACGCAACAAATAGCTCTAGTCACGGTCAACCTCTCGAGGAGAGCAGCATATGAAGGATATTGACGAAATGAGGGAAAGGTATGCGGTGGAACGGGAGTTACATACGGCGGAAAACTAAAAGCTCAGGAATCAGCTGGTGTCAAGGGAGAGTTAATATGACGAGCTATACAGTCGGCATCAAAGGGAGGTTGCATTGCTGGAAGAGAAAGTGAAGTTCATTGAACACCAAAAGGACCAGTTAAAGCGAGAATTGGAGGATAATCGCAGAAAACTGGATCTTGCAGTCACACAGCTGCAACGTCGTGAGAGGTCTTAGGAAGAGGAGGAGCTAAAACGAAAAAGTTTACACTTAGAGAGAAAATATTCATCGCAGCTAGAATCATTGAGGTAAATGCTGAAGAGGAAAACTGAGGAAGCTGACGACCAGGCAGCTCGTTTTCGCGCTGAACTTCGCACAGCCAAATAACGTAACAGTTAACTTCAAGATCGTCTGCTACGTGGATAAAAATCAAAGCGGAACGATGAACTGCTGTTACAATAGAATGAGCAGCTAAAAAGGTAGAGAGACGAACTTTTTCTGAGCCACAGGGCAGAGCTGGCTCGCGAGAACGATGATAACAGACGTAAGCTTGCCGAAGTTGAACGCAAGTATAAGGTTGTGGAAAAGAAAAATGCAGAGTTTAACTTCCTCTTGGAAAAAGAACACGCCAAGTGGACTATGGATAGGGATTCCCTTATCGATAAGATTACTGAACTGGAAGAAGCACTCAAGGAGCGAAATTTCCTGTAGAAGTCGATTGAGCTTCAGCGAAGTGCAGTGTAAATACGCAAGGCATCTCTCGATCGGCGTCGTCCTCTCCAATAGTCATCTTCCTCCGAACTTATAAGTCCATCCTCGACCTCTTCAGTCAAACGGAGTGGATTCTTCGATCTCAAACTCTCCTGACTGCTTCCTGCTTCTTATAAATTCATTGATTCGTATTATGGACGCCATTCAGGACAAGGATCTACCTGAACTTCTAAACTCCAACATCTACACACAGCGTGAGCACTTAAACTTGATGACTGTTCAGAACCTGTACATCGTTGGTGAATGGACGAAGTTGTGTTCGAAGGTATGCTCGCGTGACTTACAGTCCGAGCCGATGTCGGTGGAGGAGCGGGAATGCTACCGCACCTGCGGCATCAACCTCTCATCGAGCTATATGAGCACCCTCAGCAAGTTTGCAAAGGAAAACGGATACAAGCGATACTGATGAAGAATGTTAGATAGAAAGATTGTCACTTGGCCAGATAGCGTAGCATCTCCAGCTTGACCTTGATGTCGCTAATGTACTCCTGCTCGTCTTCAGCGGTGAGGATTGGTTTTGTGGAAAGACTAATAGTGTTGTGTTCCTGCTCCGTGCATTCTGGGGCCTCCGCCTGATGCACATCCAGCGATGTCGATACAGTAAAACTGTTCTTCTCTTGCTTCAGAGTACGTTCGGTATTGTAGCGCTTGCGTGAGCCATATCCCTTAGAATACTGCAAATACTGCTTGCCTAGCATCTGCTGGGTCTCCTTCGAAGTACTCGGTTTGCGTTGCTATTGGTCAACCGTACTCCTGACCCTAACAAGCATATGAGGCTCGATGTAGTACTTAACTTCCTTACTGTAGTCCTTACGACGTTTGTGGATTATTGCCTTCGAGTCAGGACTTGTCTTTTTCGATGATCTTGACTGTTCGATGGAATGGTAGAAGCGAGATTTGTATAGGTTAACACTTCCCCCATCATCATCCATTGGAGGGCGGTGCACCCTATCAGGTTGTTGTCGCTTTAACTAAAAAATCTTATCTTGGAAGGCATTCATTTCCTTCTGCCAGTCTATTGGTTTGCGGGAGAGCTTGACTTCTTGGAGCTTCTCTTCTCGCTCTAGAATCACGGGAAGCTCGTGCTTCAACATGTACTATTCCTCTTTCAGTTGGTATAGAGGTTTTTGTCGTTGAAGCCTACCCAGGTCTTGCCGAAACTTCTCAATCTCTTCCTTTCTCCTCTTCTTCCGGTTTTCATATTCCTCGAGGTTCTGAAAAATGCCACCAAGCTTCTTCTTACGTTCCTATATACTTTGTTCAGCATGGTCCATTTCCTTCAATGAAGCTCTTCTGCGCCTCTGCTACTGTTCTTCCTTCTTGATCATAAACATCTTGCCGTCAAACAATTCTTTGTCGCGCCGGATCCTTCGAATAAACTTATCTGCTTCCTTGCTCTTTTCCTCCTCCTTGGTGTGTCTTCGTATGAACGAATGGAATGATTTTTTGCTGACTCTTACTGCATGCGGCTCGAGGCTTTCAACTGAATTTGTCGCATCCATACGACTGAACCTTCTTGAGTTTGTTATTTGTGAGAAAGCCATGGACGGTTTGTCTGATTATGAATGCGCTTCAGTGAAGGTCTTACCGTTAGGTGTTGGTGTCCCCTAGGTTTCAGTCTTGGGCGGTTATCCGTGGACAGACTACATTACTGCCTACTCGCCGTCCATCAATAATAAAACCAGTGAACTATCAGGTTGTATACAATAGTGTTGGGTTCCAATCATTGAGCCTTGACATCGAAGAGGCTCTTCATCTTGTCGTTGCGCAGCTTTTCGCTTATGTACAGTAGCACCACCGACAGCAACGAGCAGATGAGGAATAAGCTATCAAAGAAAGTAAAGTGATCGAGGACGCGGATCTCTCCTGTGACTTTTCGAAGGTTAGCCCTATGATGTCTGAGAAGGGTACGTATAGATCTTCGGAAGACCGTTCTGCAGCAATACAACCGCAGTGAGGAAGTACACTCCGTAGACGCCAGAAAGTATCAGCACAATGATATCAGTCTCAAGTTTCTTGATGACACCCCTCCTGAGGATGAAATCGAAGAGGTTTTTCATGTTGATGGAGAAGGACCGGACACTGGTAATGATGAGGTAACCCATAAACACGAATGAGACGTAGTTGCTGACAGTTCGGTAGGTTTAGTTGCTTTCCGAACTCATGATCCAAAACAACGCATCGAGCAGTTTAGTGATGGGATCATTGCTTACTTTCCTACCAACGATGATGTTCCAGATCGTCAGGATGATTCTGCTGCCGGAGTATAGCGACAGCACAAAAGAGAACCACCTAAAAATTTTGCCCAGCAGTGACTGTGAAATTTAATGTTTTTTCTGCTCATCGATGATCTCCTTGTAGTAGTTGAAGTTGTCTTTGTGAGCTCGATCCATGGTCTCCAGTTCGGAGGTCAGGAACTTTATCTTCTCATCGCAAGCCGACAGTTCAATCTGGTGGGTGTTCTGAATCAGCCACTTCAAACCTTGTTGCTCCAGAATATATTCTTCAAGGACCAGCCAGTATTCTCGTTCTCGACCAACTTGCGTAGTTCTTCCTGCTTCTTTTTCATCAGCAGTAACTCGTACTTTGTCTTGACTATCGACTCCATAACGAACTTGATCTAGGAGGCACGTGCTCTCCTGACTGCCTCAAGCTTGTGCTTCTCGGTGTTTATAGAATTCAGGTAGGCGTATGGGCACCACACAGCACCATAGCCAGACATGACAGCCATAATCCAAGTTCCGTAGTGGGCTACATTTCATCAGGATGTTACTTATGAATTCGACAAGGACATTCACGTGGAGGTCACTGAACAACCCGACTTCCAAAAACACTTCCTTCTTGACTTCGAGAATCTCCCTTGAGCGTTCGGCCACGAATTTCAAGTACAGGAAGTTGATGCTGAGAGCCACGACTGTGTATAAGCCACTTCGGTACCGAGCCAGACCTTATTCGAACAGTTGCTTGCTGGTGAGTCCTTCCTATTATTGAGATACAGCATCTTGATAATGATGAGGTTGGGCACGATCAGGATGCAGATGGAAGTGATACACAACAGACTTGCGTACCACAGGTTGACTCGTAGTTCAGGAGTACCTATCTCGACGATTTCGAACAGCACCAGAACGAGGAGCGAGAGCGAGCACATGAACGTCACAGTGAAGATGATCCGAGGTAGTGTCTTGACCTGTGTGTAGAGCAGATACTGCGTCACGATGAACTTGCCAAGCATTGCGAAGAGCACCAGCAAGCAGAGAAACGTCACTAGTGGGAACTACCGACAGACCTCCCACAGACTCTACAGCATATTTATTAGCAAAAATTGCAACTCGTAAAAAGGATCATAAAGGCAGTTCAGTAGGCATTACTGCTCACTCCTAGTTATACGGCTCCTCCTCGATTGTCTTTTGAAAGTTTGTTGCAACAAAGCTCACTTGCTCCAATAGTCGGGTAAGCTTTGATCGCAGTAGTAAGTTCTCACTCTCCACTCGTTTCTTGTGCGACGCCTCTATACGTTCCTTTCGGGCCAACAACTTGAGCGCTGAGGCCTCAGCTCGACTTCGCTCTGCAATGGCTATAAAACCGACAGCAGTCGTATTCAGCACCTTCCCCTTCACTATCTTGATCAACCGTTGCAGTGAGTACTTCACCAACTCATCGAGGGGTTTGCTGAGTTTACGGGCGGCGTGTGCCTTCATTGCTTCCATGAAGCGGATGAGATGTCGTCTCCGACGGCTATTCAGTATGAACACGAGTCGGTTTAGCAGCATGTTCATGATGCAGAACGAGTAGTGGTAGCGGCCCATGCTGAGGATAGTCTCGAGATGGATCAGTTATCTGCAGTAAGCGTTGTGTTTACTCCTACTGATCGGTCTGCATGTTCAGGAATTTTTATAGCAAATTACTACAACGTCGGGAGTTGCATAGATTGAAGATAGTAGTCAGCTTTGCGTGGTTGCCAGCGGACGTTCAGATTGCTGGCTACTCGTCGTAACTGAAGCGTAGTTCGATACTAAAGTAGTTCGGCGAGCTTGCCTCACTTCGGCTGAAGGAGGAGTTTCGAGCAAGCTCTCCCTAAAAGTAAGACTTGGCCGAGGGTTTTTTGGTTTTGACTCCCCAAAACTGTTCTTTCGTTGGTGACCTCCGAATCTTTGCCTTAGTGCATTAATTTTTTCTTCGAGGTTGATGGCCTTGATTTTTTCCTCCGCTCTGTATTTGTCTTCATGTCGATCGGGAGTCTCCCTCCTCACCACTATATCTGATGACTTGTTCCGAACCATTGTAGTGGACCGGTTTTATTTTGCCGTTTACGACCCAGTAAAACCGCCCTTGAGAGTCTACTCGTACTTCTTCAGCTGCTGAACGAAGCCAGTATTTGGTTGAACCTACATATCATCTTAAGTTACAATGGTTCGGATCCTCTTGATTACGGTGTATGCTTCGACCATAGATAACTGCGACTTGCGCATGAGATAGGCAATGATGATGGTGGCACTCCTCGAAATACCCGCCATACAGTGCACCAGAACCTAACTTACTGACAAGAGTACATTGGATTTCTTTCGGTTTCGGTCGATAAAGTCGAATGTGCGGGAGAAGTGTACAGCCAGGTCAAACTCCTTACAGTCCAATGCGGGTAGATACAAGTAGTTCGGTAGGTCGTCTTGTGAATGAGTAAGGAAACCTCCTCGTGCGACTGAAATGACTGCTTTGATGCCGTGTTCTGCGTAAGCCGGTGGTTACTGCTAAGCGTCGAAAGGTTTTGTGCTGCCTCGAGGTTGCCAATATAAATGCCACCGCGACCATTCTTCTCAGCCACGAGACACTGGATGTCCTCTTCGTAGCGTTGGGAAGCAGTCATCCGATAAATATATTTAAAATCTCCAAGTAAGTTATTTATATTCGTTGGTTTGGTTCAGTCACCGCCATCACGCTTGAAGTCGTCTTACCATCTCTACGATGAAGTAATCGCTGAGCGATAGAGCTGTGATAAAGTTGTTCATGTCTTGCAGACGAACGGCGAACTCGCTGGGGTTCAGACCATTGAATACCATCGAGTAGGTTCGTGGCTTGTCTGTTGAGTTCTTCAGCTGCATAAAACCAGCTACGGCAAGGGCAGCATTCTTCATGCCGGGGTAGTTCGCACTTCCACCTTTGGCGCCGGAGTGAACATATAGTTTCTTGCTAAAGGCTGACTGCATGTCGACAGCATCGAACAGCCTGTAGATAACTGTTTGTATGGGAGGTGGAAAGTATGTCTCCGAAGCCACCTTTTGCATAACCTTGAGGTAGCTTTCGGTTGTGCTCTTCTCGAGCATTTCCGCATGGACATCGATGATGTTTGGGTCAAGGTAGAATTCATCTTTAATTTGCATAGTCTTATCCTTGAGGGCTGCATGGATAAGAAAGGACTGCTGTCGTACCCAGTCAGGGGTCAGTGTTTGAAGGTACTGAACATACTCATCGTAGGGCAGGTCTTTGGTGTTGTTTAGAGCCAGCATCGAACTACAAACGTAGAGAGTAGGGCTGTGTTCCATACCCAGGCTGGAGACCAGCAGGTCCACTTTCTCCGGGGATAACATATCCGTTAGGTATTCAGCAATCGCGTTGGATGAGTATCTGATCATCCCGATGACCAAGCTGTCGAGCTTGGAGCAATCACCTGTTGTATTATCTAAGAACGATTTGTGTCCAGAATCGATGTGAGGTAGGTAGTAACGGTTCACATAGTCCAGTGGTATGCATGCTTCCGGTTGCAGAATGCCCTCTCCTACTTGCCTGGCATACTCGAGTACCAGTGTAATCTTGTAAACCGAACAGACAGACAGCAAAGCCTTTTGGTTGAAGCTCACCGTACCGGCAGGTGTCCAGAAACTAAGGCTTGAGCGATTGCCACCAGTTTCTTGTTGCTTTTTGAAGAAGCTAAAAGTAGACTGAGAAGCAGCACTAACCACAAAGCTCTAGAACTGCTGTTGGTTGCTGCTGAGTAGATACCGAAACACAACGGTATCTAATTCCTTCGCATGAACAGTCAACAGGTTGTTGGAGTCGATTGGGAAGTAGTCTTGGATGGTTGACAGTCTGGCATGGATGTCATACATGGTTGATCGGAACGTATCAACCGATATCTTCGCCTGGAGCGATTCCGAGAAGTAGCTGTAGAGCCTGTCGTAGGAATTTAGGTTGTAGCACGATACGATAACTTACACGGGGTTGAATGCTGATACCACTTCCATAAACCTTCCCGTCACGGTGGTGGCTTGCATGAGCACCAAAAGGAGAGTCGCAATGAGCTGTCGCATATATTTTTGCCTGCGGTGAGTTATAAAACCCCCAAGACCACCTGGCTAATCAGTTATAAATGGGAAACTTTAACAGCTAGTCGCGTCCTGAACCCACAGAAGAACTCATCAGCTACGATGAGTACCTGAAGATGAGACCCACGAACGGCAAGCTCAGCCAGATGAGCCAGTCGTATGATCCCTCTCGCGATGAAATTCAGATCATTCGGAGGGTGATCGACATCACCAGCGAAAATTAGAAGCGTATTAACCTCTACCTCAAGAATCTGGAGCAGCTGCGCAAGGTGGTCGACTGCGACAACCTCTACCTCCCGGCTATGTACAAGATTAAGGATAATGACAACTTATGCCGCACGTTCCCAAAGCTGGAGGTAATTGGCGTGTGCTACTTAGATGTTCTTCGATTACTACTAAGTGAAGCTTAAGGAAGAGATTCGCAGTCGCCGTAACGAACGAGACTTCTTTTCTGAGGAGTAAGTTTGGTATATCCTTTACTCCCTCTTCAAAGCATGCAGAAAATTCGAAAAATTCAATATGGCTTCAGGCCCGCTCAAGACCGATATGATTCTGCTCAACCAAAAGGGTCATCTCAAGCTCATCAACATCCTATCGGCACCCGAAGATATGTACGATGGGGGGTCCCTACCTAACTTCTACGGTAACGGTTTAGCCTATGCAGCGCCTGAATAACTTCGAAACCTTCGTGAACGTAGCAAAAAGAAGGTCAACCCAAATGTGGCTCAGACATTCTCGATCGGAGTCATTCTGTTGGAGGTGTGTTCATTAATTGATTCGGAAGCCCTCTACGATGTGCGGCATAAAACCCTCAACGAGGCTATGATGACTCAAGTCATTTCGTTCGTGCAGAAGAAGTACAGCAAGCTCCTTGTGAGTCTGATCAAGACTATGACCAGCATGAGCGAGACAGACAGACCATTACCGAGCCAGATCTACGAGACCTTCCGCCCCTACGAGAAGAACATCCTAAACCTCAAACCGTTCAAGTTCAGCGTGAACGACAAGGCCGACAAGAAGTCCTGTTGATATCGTACCATCAAATATCAGTTGAGTGGCTTGATAGCGCATAGGTTTGCTGCGGAGGGGTGTTCTGTTGAGCATTTTCGGCTGATGCCAAGTTTAATTCTTGGATTGGCCCGTTATTTATTCTCATTGTTCACCGCTGGGCGCTTTCTTATCCGCTTCGTCCGAGCAGGTGTTCTCGTTCGTTCGTAGATATCACTCAAAAAGTTGAAGATAGTGCTGCGACCCAATCGTTGTTTCACTCTTCGCAAACGAAACGCAATTGATTTAGAGGGTTAAGGTTTACTACCCTCGACCAGCATCAATGCAGTCTCGAGTAAGCCTACATAATCGTTTTCGCGGGATGGCAGTTCAGTGACCCTTGCTCCGCTTGCTTCCAGCATGACATCGTCCATGAACTTAACGTCACCCTACTCTGTAACGACAATATTGCGAGGGCGAACCCCACTGGGATGCTGATCGTGATCATGAAGATACTCAATAGCCTGTCTTACTGGCTCTAGTGTATTCAACAGAGACTCCTCGTCGCGATCCACAGGGGCCCTCGACAGCTGCTCCTCTAAGGTGCTGTTGTAATACTCACAGTAGACCCCCACAGTCGACTAGTTTTCATGCACGTCAGAAAGCTCCAGCAAGCAAGGATGACGGATGACTCTCAATTTCTGCAGAAAATCTACAACTTGGCGTGGTTGGTGCTCAAACTCTCGGTAGAGATACTTGCGACTGGGATCGTCAATGCGAGCCAGTAAGACCTGGTTGCTAAAGATCCTAACGATGCGGTAGCAACTGCCGGTGCGCCTCTCGAGCATCGTATAATAGTGTTTATTGATTTCTGCTGTTACTTCTATAAAAGGGTGGAAGGCAGCCTTCACCGATGGGTATCGGCAAAAATGAAACGACCCTGTGGCTTACAATAGTTGAGCTGCTGGTCCTCATTTCCTCTGCCCTTTATTTAACTTAATGTTCACTCCCTAAGGCAGTTGCGCAGAATGTAGATGAGGTGGTCAAGCATTTATCATTTGTTGTCTTGAAGCCATGGGTCAGTTTTACGCAGGAACTGGTATATCTTCTGACGGCCAGCCCTAATTGCTCCTTCCGCATAAGTGGCGAATTGTTAGCTTTGCTCGCTGCCAACAAAGATAATGCCATATTCATCTCGAGTCTTAAAGTCGGTGCTGTCCTTAAACTTGGTCTCGATATCAGTGGTTAACCCCATCCTCGGCATCGATTGATAACAGCTCTTAATGTACTGATTGTCTTTGTATGAACGCTCCACCATAATGGCATCCTTCAGCTCAGGACTGTGGATATCGCCAGCCAAGAACGCATCGGCAATGACTTTCAGCCCGTACTGCTTCTTGCGTTCACGAATCTCAGGATCTTGGACACCAACCCCAAATCGTTTCTCCCATTCGTGTATCTTACCTGCACATAAAAAGAAAGTAAGAACCCCACAGCTGAGGTTAGCGGGAGAATTCTAAATGAGTTCACTGAAGGGAAATTCCTCGGAGAAGTATGCATTACCGCAGAATCTGCTTCTCCAGAAAGCTCGCTTGAAAATGAAAAATATCTTGACAGCGAATGCCTGTTCCTGATTCTCGAAGTACATCCGCTTTGCAGCGGAAAGCCGGCTGACCTTTATATGCTGGCTGGTTGCAAGCGGCACCGCCAAAATAACTTTCAGGCAGCGATAGCGGTTCTTAGTTGTGATGACTTCCAGTTCCAGTCTGCCTTCTTCATTCAGGATCTGGAGTACTGGTTCCGATAGCCTAACCAACCCAGGCTTGCCCAAGTGCTTTTCGGCTGTGCTCACGATGCCACGCACAATGGCTTCAGTCCCCTCCTTGACCTTCAACTCGTCTGTTCCATCTTCCTGCAAGCCCAAGTAGGCTCGTAAATTTTCGAATACAGACCCATTGTTGCTGATGACATAGAACAAGGAGAGGTTATCGCATGACACACACTCCTCAACCTAGATGGTATGCATAACCAGCTCCAGCAGCTTCTGGCTCTTCAAATAGCGCTCCAGAAAGCTCTGCATTGTGATCTTGTCGTGCACTTTGATGTACTAACTGTACATTCTTTGGTAAACGGGATTGGTTGGGTTGCTCGCTGCCTGCTTTGCCAACTATTGCAGGTTATTGCACAATGTCGTCACTGCGTTGAGCACTTGCATGATTTCATCTTTGTGAGCCAAGTATACTTCGCTCAAAGCTTCGTGTTAGAAGTAGTCAGTTTAGCTTCTGCCATATACCGTCACGCCATCGCTGTACTGCTCAAACAGGTTCAACCCCAGCTCCTTTATCCACCTCAGCGCAAAGGTATGCTCCTTCGATAGCCAAGTCGCTCCATGCTCCAAAAACGTTGATTAAAGTTTCTGGGCTTTCTGAATCCAGTTGATTTGGGCTGCTTCTGGCAGTCTTTTGATGGGCTATGATCGCACTCTTCCACCAATGTAGTCGTTTGCCTCGAGGACGATCACAGACTTCCCTTCGAGTGCCAGAATTTCAGCTGATTGGACTCCCGACAATCCAGCTCCGACCACAACGAAGTCGAAGTATTCTGGTTGTTTGCTCTTGGCCGTGGATGAAGCGATACCTTATAACCTTCGCATTGAATAATAATAGATGAATGGGAGGGTTGTGTCAATTTTCAGAACTCATTAGTATTATTGCGTTTGTAGGGTCTCTGACCGATTAAGACGAACAGCCGTTCATTCCGAATCATTGAATACCAAAGAATCAAGCTGCACCATACAAATTCTAACACAGGTGATATTCAATAAATCGTTTCTCTCTCCGAATCGATCACACGATCGAACAGCTGCTTTCTACGGACTCCTCAGTTCATCTCAATCAACCAGTAATGTCTGTGTAAGACTGGTTGGTGGGCAATTCAGCCCTCCGGCAATTTCCTTGCTTAAAGCAACCGGACGTTCGCGCGAGTAGATTCTGCTCTCAACACCTCGAGTAATACTCTGCTGATACATAGAAAGGCATTCCACTCGCATCAGATCCTTTCTTTCATTTCTTGAAGTGCAACTATTTGGCCAGAGAGATTGACATAAAGGCAGGAGAACGATACACTGTCGATAAGGTTCTTGATATCATCGGCTAATAAACCCTTATTGTTCCTTCGAAGAGAAGTTTGATCAAACAAACTTTGCATCATTTGGGATAAATGGCCAGATATTCTTCCCGAAACTCTATCACCCAGGTTAGGTTCAAGAAGCTGCTGTTTTGGTTCGGCCGTTGCCAACCTACCTTCATGACTTATTGCTGCTGGATGCAGATCCT
>ERZ724508.449-NODE-449-length-29539-cov-5.612061_pt1 | contig 29539 bp, 35 predicted proteins | sample MGYA00376041_ERZ724508 | MGnify/ENA primary metagenome ERZ724508 (study PRJEB28724, sample SAMN07190887) | wastewater metagenome | isolation source: effluent of sewage treatment plant in Hong Hong | place: USA: Christiansburg, Virginia | collected 2016-03-01 ...
CTGCTTCACTAAGTAGCCCACTAAAATGATAAAATCGATAACTGCACATATACTCTTACGACGATAAGGAAATCGAAAATGAATGTGCTTCCACTGATCAAAAGTGTTTCTGGCTACCATCGTTAGTATCGGGGAGGGTTGCTGACCTCGAGCGTTGCATGCCAATCCCAAGAAAAGCTGCAGCCCCTTCCAAAAATTTAACGACAGTATAATAGATGGAAATAGCCTCAGCAACACGGCCTTGATCCATTGAATCGTGAATTGTGACCATATTTGTTTGCTGCTGTGCAATATTAATTTGGTGAACACAAAAAAGTTTAATCTTTGACTAACGATGGGCAGTTGATAAGTGTTGAGGAAGTTCTTAATTGTAAAATCTTCAACAATAGAATGGTCAACTTCACCATTGAGGAGATCCGTGGCATCATGGATAAGCAGGACAACATCCGCAACATGTCCGTCATTGCTCACGTCGACCACGGTAAGAGCACTCTTTCCGATGCTCTCGTCTGCAAGGCTGGTATCATCGCATCCAAGAATGCCGGAGATGCTCGCTATACCGACACTCGCGACGATGAGAAGGAGCGTGGTATCACCATCAAGTCCACCGGTGTGTCCATGTACTACAAGTACGACATCAAGCAGAATGGAAAGGAGGAGGAGTACCTGATCAACCTCATCGACTCTCCTGGCCACGTCGACTTCAGCTCTGAAGTCACTGCCGCCCTGCGAGTCACTGACGGTGCCCTGGTCGTCGTCGATACCGTCGAAGGTGTCTGCGTCCAGACCGAAACCGTGCTGCGACAAGCCATGCAAGAGCGTATCCGCCCCGTTCTGATGGTCAACAAAATCGACCGTAACATCCTTGAGCTCAAGCTCGACGGTGAGGCTATGTACCAAAACTTCGTCCGTGTGGTCGATATGGTCAATGTCATCATCTCAACATACCAAAGCGAAGACATGGGAGAAATCCTTGTCGAGCCTAACAAGGGAAGCGTTGCCTTTGGTTCCGGAAAGGAACAATGGGCCTTCACCCTCACCAGGTTTGCCCGCATCTACAGCAAGAAGTTCAATACCGATTTCGACAAGATGATGCTCAAGCTTTGGGGTGACAACTTCTATGATGCTGAGACCAAGAAGTGGAGTGAAGACAGCATCAGTGAATCAGGAACGACTATCAGGCGTGGTTTTGCCCAATTCATTATGGATCCTATCTGCAAACTCTGCAACGCCATCATCGATGGACAAAGGGAGCTCGTTGATAAGATGCTCATTGCTCTCGAAATCAAGCTTGCTCAAGATGAGAAGGATTTACAAGGAAAGGCACTACTAAAGTGTGTCATGAACAAGTGGTTAAACGCTGCTGATACCCTTTTGGAGATGATGATTCTCCATCTCCCTTCACCCAAGGTCGCTCAGAGATACAGAACTACCTATCTTTATGAGGGCCCACAGGAAGACGCCTGTGCAGTTGCCATGAGAAATTGCGACCCCAAGGGTCCCATCATGATCTACATCTCCAAGATGGTGCCATCCAGCGACAAAGGAAGGTTCAACGCCTTCGGTCGTATCTTCTCAGGAACTGTTGCTTCTGGCATGAAGGTCAAGATTATGGGTGCCAACTACAAACCCGGAGGAAAGACTGACGTCTACGAAAAGAATATTCAGCGAACTGTGCTTATGATGGGCCGTACCGTCGAATTCATTGCTGATGTGCCATGCGGAAACACCGTTGCCCTTGTGGGTATCGATCAATACCTCATGAAGACAGGAACCATCTCCGACTTCGCTGATGCTCATCCCATTAGGTCCATGAAATACTCCGTGTCTCCAGTCGTGCGTGTTGCCGTCTCTGTCAAGAACCCTGCTGATCTTCCCAAGCTCGTCGAAGGTATGAAGAAGCTTTCCAAATCCGATCCTTTGGTCGTCTGCACTAATGAAGAATCTGGAGAGAATGTTATCGCTGGTTGCGGTGAACTTCATGTCGAAATTTGCTTGAACGATCTCGAGAAGGATTATGCCCAGTGCGAGCTCATCAAGAGCGATCCCGTCGTTACCTACAAAGAGACTGTCACCGGATCCGCCAAGACCCTTTGCCTCACCAAGTCTCAAAATAAGCACAACAGAATCTATGCTTATGGAGAGCCACTCTCTGAAGCCCTCCAGGAGGCTATCGAAAAGAACGAGGTTACCCCCGATGATGATATCAAGATCCGAGCCAATAAGCTCGTTACTGATTTCGGATGGGAGAAGGAAGATGCACTGAAGATCTGGGGTTTCGGTCCAGACGGCACTGGCCCCAACATCATTGTGGACATGTCCAAGGCCGTCCAGTACATGGGAGAAATCAAGGACTCGATGGTCTCTGGCTGGCATGGTGCCACTAAAAACGGAGTTCTCACTGAGGAGAACATGCGAGGATTCCGATCTAACGTTACCGATTGTGAGCTCCACGCTGATTCTATCCATCGTGGTGCCGGACAGATCCTGCCATGCGCCAGACGTCTCTTCTATGCTTGCGAGCTTTCTTCTGACCCAAGTCTTCTTGAGCCTATCTTCATGTGCGAGATCACTGCCCCCATGGAAGCTATGGGAGGTGTCTACCAGGTGCTCAATCAGCGTCGAGGACAAGTGCTCGAGTCCGAGCAGATCGTTGGAACTCCTCTCAGTCTGGTAACAACCTTTTCTTATCTTAGATTAAATCCTATCTGCCAGTCTCTGAATCTTTCGGTTTCACTGGTGCTCTCCGAGGAGCCACCCAAGGAAAGGCCTTCCCTCAGTGCGTGTTCCATCATTGGGAACTGCTCAAGGATCTCCCTCTTACCGCCGGCAGCAAGGCCGAAGCTCTGGTTAAGGCAGTCCGAAAGCGCAAGGGACTTAAGGAGGATATCCCCAAGATCGAAGACTATATTGACAAGTTGTGATTATCCGAACATGTAGCATTCCACCAATACATCATCATCCAATCTTGCTGAATACTTTTTCGAAATGTGCCTCTTCCATGTGGTTCAGAGAGGCAAACTTAGCGATATCCTCGACGATATCGGTAAACTTGATTTCGTTCTTGTTGCGGTTCAAGGTCTTGCTGTTGGTAAGGTGTTCGCGCATGGCACCCTTCAGTCCGAGCATGTCGTCGAGGCTGCTCGCGTAAAGCTTGAGCTCGCTGATATCACATATCTTCTTTTCCTTCCCGATGCTACATTTCCAAACCAATACCTCTTCACGAATGTCTTGAAGATACTCTCATGCTTTCTCACGAAGAACCGATTGAATTTCTCAACTTGGCAGTAGTTGTGGAACAGCTTTGTGAGGTGCGTTTGCTGCCCACCTTCCTTGATGTTATGGTTGTGTCGCATGAGGTACTGTGCCAGGAAGATGCACGGGTTGAAGCGCTTGCGAACTTCTGGATCGATATTGGCTGTGTTGCTTACTCAGTTACTTTCTTCGCTCATCAATAATTCCACTTCCCTGGACAACTCCTCGAGGCTTTCGATGAGTGTCGGGAATAATCTCTCCACTAAGTACAGATCCTTGTAGACTTTGGTTCCTTCGATCTGCACGATCTCCCTCTTCATGTTCTCCAGCGGGACTTGGAAGTCGATGGCTCGAAACTACTCCAGGAACCTCTCGGCTTCTTTATACTCGCTACTGTCCATTCCGAAAAGATAACTTATTAATTCAAATGCGAAATATCACAGCTGCTGCAGTCTACTCGAAGAGCTAACGTTGGTAAGGCGAGAGCAAACCAACTTCCGCTAAGGGGTCGCTCCACGTGACTATATCCTCTGAATAATGTTCTCATCCTGCTGTTGGAAGCGACCGACAGAATCCCTTAGTTATTCATTAGTCTTGCGGATCGTCTATAGATGCTTCTGGCAGAGTTGTAGATCCAGTGCCAAGCGATTATTTAGCTCAGCAATTTCACCATTTCGACGCAATAGGAAGTTAGATTCGTAGTTCTGTTCATTTAGATGTTCGGTCAAAGCTGTGAGGTCCTGTCCCATCGCTTTCTAAGTTTGCTGAAGTTCAGCATGGCGTTGTCTCTGTAGTTTGATGTCGTCTGTTCGGAGGCTGATTTATGCTTGTAGCTTCTGCCGACGGCATTATAGTTCGGAGAAGTGCACAGACTGCAGCTAAATTGTACGTTAAGCATTCTTGGCATCGGCATGCTTGGATTCTTCCGATTTGAGCAACGCAAAGGCTTCCTCGTCAAGGGTGTTGTTCTAATCTTCGTACTGGCATAGCATTTCGTTCAATCGCTACGCCCTGAGCTTTTGATCTTGAATCTTGGAATGAGCTTCTACCAGCTTTGCTTGAATAGAATTGTTCTATGACCGAATTTTGGTATGCTATGCCTGAGTGTGCTCAAGTTGCTCCTCGTGGGATTGTTTAGCATGCTCTAAACGCTTACGTTCGCTAAGCGTGGTATCAAGAGCTTCCCGAAGCTCCTCCTCTTTTAGGAGCTGTTTCTGAATCTGTTCGTGGCGAAGCTGACAGAACTATGACAGGCTATCAGCTTCCGACAGTACATCATTGACCTGCAAAGTCTTTGAGTTCAGCTATCTTCGGAGTTATTCGAGCTAGCCTCGAAGGGATGCCATACTCTTTTCCATTGCGATGCTGTCTTGATCTCTTTCCTTTGCTAACCTTGTCTGCATAGGTTTGGTGAGTACCTTGATAGCGACGAATTATTCGATACTCCGTTCCATCACTTCCTTTTGCTTGAGCAGACGTTGGTAGTCTTGCATGCTCTCCGAACTTGCACGTAATTGTGCTCGAAGTCTCCCTATCAGGACATCCTTATCGTTGAGGTTTATGCTGCAGGCTGGTCCCAACGGGCCGTATAAACTCCGTTGTTCTGATCGACTGCGAATCATACTTTCGAGGCAAATTCGAAATACAATTTTCTATGATGCATCATCACGAGGGTAACTGTGGAGGAAGTGGAGGACGAGATCGGTAGTTCACTGTCTTGTCCTGCTTCTCGTACTATTCAGTAGACTCCTCTTTCGTGATATCCTAGTAGCATTGTTGGCAAATTGCATAGTCACAGATCGGCTCGTTGTAGCAGAATGTTTAGCCGTTGGCGGCTACATTATTGGAGCAGAAGTCGCATGAGACGCTCCATAGTCCCCAATCTCGAATCAGAAACTTGTGATTGCGCGGACATTTCCTAGTAGTGAGTCCCTTTGGATAGCGGCAGCCGCAACAGAAGGTTTGCGTGCAAGTATCACACACTGATCTACAGAGGTTCCGTGAATCACATTACGCACAGTTACGCCCAAACACGAGATTGACACGGTCATACCCAATGAATGATAATGGGTGCCCACTCTGACAGAGGTACTACTTTTTCAGTTCATCCTCAAACTTGACATTACGATACTCCTCTGGGAGGAAACTGCAGCTCCGCAAGTGATCGTTAAATGTCTCCGGGAATATCTTCTCTTCACATCTCTTATCGTACGGGCAGTTCAACTCGATATTAGAAGGCTTTTCCTGCATGAGTTTCCACTTGCCATCTTCAGTGCACTTCTTTGGACATCGTCGCATCTGTTTCATACACTTATCTGCGCACGATTTGCACAATAGCAGTTTGCAGGTTGTGCATCTCACGGGAAATGATGCTGGCTCCATGCATATCATACAGCCATGGATATGCTCATCGTAGTCGCTGCCCTTCACAAGCGAGGTCTTGTCGTACTTCTTTCGAATGTCGTTTACGCTCAGCATTGTAATGTCTAATTCCAATATTATGTCGGAAACATGCCTCTTTCGCATTTAAAGACGAAATACACCAGTAATAATCAGTCGTCAATGCCATTCGATCAAGTTTGCCTCATCAACGGTTATAACTTTGATTTGAATAATGAGTGAACCTGTCGACCCGGCGGATGTCTAGGCGCTGCTTCGTTAACTACTGCCAGAGGTATCAATGGAGTCATTGCAGATTCAAAGTGACATGGTGAAGGAGTACAGCGAGAAGTTTAGAGTCTAGTCGGAAAAGATGCTAGCTGAGTAGCTAGAGCAGATGGAATAGCAAGCCGAAGAGGAGTATCGAGAGGTGCTGGCGTTAATCCATCGAGAGAAGTAGAGTGCAATTGCAGTTCGCCTTTCTGAGTTGGATCAATAGCAATGCCACTTATAGGTGCTGACTCGATAGGCAATTGAACGGCAACGGGAGAAGAAACTACAGGAATACCAGTAGCAGTATTTGCTTCAGAACTTCTAGAGTGAGGTAATGGGGCATCCCTACTTCTGTTAGATGCGAAGCAAGATCGAGCGGGAACTCACCGAAAAATTCGAGTAGAGGTTTGCGCTGGAGCTCACTCGCAAGGAGAAATAGCTATTGGTGAGACTCAAACAGAAGTAGGACAAGTAGTTCGAAGACCTTTAACTGCAGTATCGGGAGGAATGCTCAAGTTTAGTGCAAGAGATGCAGCAGAGGGTAGATACTGCAAAGGTCGAGCTAGCAAGGCTACGAAGCTAGAGTAATGTCAAGGTCAAGAAGATCCAAGCAGAGAAGAAGCAGTTTGAAGAGAAGCTCCGCAAAGATTCCGTTAACTACCAAAAGATCATTGACTCTCTCGAAGGAGAACTATTAGCCCTTGAAACTAACAAACTTCGAAGGACAGATAACGAGCCATAGCTAACCGGCAGCTACCGGAACTACTACGATTTGCAGTCCTTGGAGGAAGATGAATCCAGCCCCGGAAGATCACCTCCGCAAGAATAGGAGGAGCAACATCGTGTGGATATACCAGAGAAAATGGTCTAGTCAAGTAGCAGCGACTCTGAAGATCAACTCGCAGAGCCAGAGGATTTGAAATTGGAGCGCCCAGCTCGTCATCGAATCCTCAACAAGAATCCTCGAAGCTACCTGCAATTCTTCTTGCCTGGAGAGAACAGTAGCGACAACCTACCTCGGAGCAACGTTAACCAGTCCGATACCTTCTAAAAGGATCTTTCGAAGTATCTGCCAACGTAAGCCGACGCCTATCGCAAGTACCAGCCCAGCAACTTCCGTGAGGAGTACGAGAAGCAGCTGAGAAGGATGGATTGCAGACGCACCAAGCTAAGTGCTGCGGCAAAAAACATCATCGTCCATAACATCATGAAGGAAGTCGGTGGAAGGAAGCGTAATACCAGCATATTTTCCAGTATTCGCTGAGATCACTTTCTACCCGTCTATGATAGTCTCTAATCAAAGATTAAACGAAGTTCCATGGCGAATCCACCCGTATGTCGTCTGCTTTTGAACTGAAAATAAAACGGTTGAGTGAAGGCTGTTGGGAAGCAGGTGGCAGTCGGTCAGTGGCTACCCCGACGAGCGGACATCGATTGATTTGATTGCCATGGAAGATTGTAGCGGCACGGAAGAATTGCAAACGATGCAGAGAGGCGGTTGGTATCTTCAAGCAGATCATCATTTGTTGGCGTACTTCTTAGTGAACTCCTTCGCCTTATTGAGGGCGGAAGTCTCGTTGGTTTTCCAGTGTTCGGCAGCTTCGTTGTTCAGAGGATCATCTGGGTTGGGAGAAGCCAGCAGACTCTGGATGGACAGTAGCACTGAACGGATCTGCAGGGCGGGCGACCAGTTCTTCTTGAGGATGTCGAGACAGATGCGACCGAGGTTATCTGAATCAGCGGCTTATTACCTATGTTGGGATGGTAGATTTTGGTATTGAATACGACCTTCGGAGGACTCATGGGATAGTCTTCAGGAAGCAACAACTCGGCATCGAACTTGCCAGTTTCGTAGCAGGTCTTCTCGGGACCTAAGTCACATACTACCGGTACCATCGATTTTGACGAAGAAGTGCCTGAAGTTTGCTGGGTCAACCTCACACTTGATGCCCGCAACTGTTTCCGTCTTGAGGTTGTTCGTCTCCTTCACGATTCGCGGCGTTGGCCCGTCCATTTTTGTTGAGTTTAATAATTATTTCAAAGTGTGCTTCGTAAAACTTCGTAGCTGTCACGCCTAGCGGCTTTCGTAGATCGCGCCTTGCTTATGCCGCTCGTTAAGGCTGTCCAAGTTCTGCTCGATGTAACTCTACTCCAGCGAGCTCGCCAACTGACTCTCGTGAGTCGGTAATCCCGGAAATAACTTAGCTACGAGCTAAATATTGCTTTGCCGAGTAGTTTTCTGCGAAAGAAAACTTTCCTTTGTGAAGCTGCTGCACATCTTATCGACTTGGGTCTGTAGTCGAAGGAAACGAGGGATTGTAACTTCTTCGGTTGGGATATCCGTGATTGGGTCTGATGCTGCTTATACTTCCCTGCGAACGATGTTAGATTCGATCCCAGTTTCGTGACCTGAATTTTTGTATGGATGCCTATCGAAATACTTGAGCGGTTCGTGAACCTAGCCATTATATAGGAAGGAGTTGACTGTACGAGAGTAAAGTTTGCAGTACTAGAAGGTCACCGGAGTTGTAGAAGGTTGCTATCGAACGCCGCCACATTGGGTTATCTTTATGGTCGGTTACTTCTCTTCGAGAGTGCTGAGACCGTTGAGAGCTTCTACAGGGCTAGCAGCTCGCCTCGGTTTTTCAGTTGGAAATTATAGTCTGCTTTCGGTTTCGATTATGGAGTCTTCCTCGAATTTTCTGAGGTTGGAATTCACAGATTCTCTTGGTTAGTGGATTAAGGAGCTTTTGAAGACATCTTCACTCGCTCGGGGGGTTGCAGTTCTCGTTGGTTGCTCTGCCAGCTCTTTCATATTCTCCTTCGATTCGGTCGGGACTGATATACACCCCTGGACTTCAGCAGTCATTGTCTCTTCCTCGGTTTTGAGCTGTCTTGAGTTAAAGAAAGTGAAGGTCACCTTAGAAGGGGTCTTACTTGATCTGCTGATCGACCGGCTTTGCTTGAGATACTGCTCCTTCGGCAGTATTTGAAAGTTGTGATGTGTCATAAGATGGTTGACTCTTTCCTGTGTACTTGCTGTCCTCTGCGGCTCCGGCTATCCTTGGGGTTTTTTAACTGGGGATAGAATCTCTTTGGAGGGGCTTTGGAAACTGCCATCTGTCTTTACAGTAAGATTCTTGGACAATGGAGAACACGATCCTGGATTATTTGCACCAAGGTTTTTATTGGCTTCATTGAGAATGTTTGGTCGGTGACCCATCACTTGGTATGGGACATATTCCTTATTCTTGGAAGTCGCCTGGAGATCGCGTTCCTGCTGCTTCCGTTGTTTGAAGATTATTGTCTTGGATTGAAGGCTATTCTGGGTGGCAGTCGATGTAGGGGTTGTTCTGTTTGGTTGAACGTTGCTAACAACGGTTGGCTATTTACTCGCCGAACGATCTCGCTTTGTATGAGATCTACTTATTTCTGCCAGTTTGTTTCGAGGAGGAGATGACAATGCATTGATGACGATATTCGAATTGGTTGTGGACTCTTGGTCTTGTCCTTTGTTCCCTTTCGGTGGCGATATCACTCTTTTCTCACTTCTCTGATTCACTGGACCGCGAAATGACTGTGGACTTCTTGGTGTTCTTAGGTGCGTCCTTGGCTGGTTAATCGTAAGACAGTTCGATAGACGCAGTTTCGCCTCTTTACTGTAGTCGTACACTACGTTGAGAGCAGATTCGAACGTCGTTGCCGTCGCTATCTTAGTTTCAAGCCTTTACGGGTACTTCAGCCCGTAAGTATGCTGACGGACGGTATCGAATAGAGCTTGCACTATCTCAGCTTGACGGTTAGCCCTCGTGTGTTCATGCTGGAACTTAAATGGAGATTGATCGTCAGCTGCGAAGTACTCATTGGTCCAAACTCGAACTTTTCCGCCCGGTGTAATTCCTATGGCCCTTGCGCTAACAATTAATTCCTTTCCATGTTCATGGAGGACGAGGTAGCCGTATGCTGCTTCAACAATCAAGTAAAGGCTCTCCTAGAGTTCGAGATCTGCTAAGTCGTCCAGCCTCCATGGAATTCTTTCTGTCCATACTCTGTACTGATCAGTACCCGAGCACAAAGCAAGTGAATCTGCTCTCGCTGCGTGAAGCACTCTCACCACGTTGCCTTCTTGCCGACTGCGTAGTGCGTACTCTTGCATTATTGCTTCATGAGTGCGCTGGCATCTTGGCACGACATAGTACTGTTCGCATTGCTACCCAGTTTGGCTGTTCCGCAGGACTTAGTGGTCCTGATCGAAACCAATCCTCTCCCAGTGTTCGTAACTGCCTAAAGCAGATAGCATCGCTGTGTCAGCCCAATTTGAATTGCCCATTGGCCGTCAGCAAGCGGTTAATATTAAAGCCATCATCAGGCGAAGCCAGAGATATTGATGCCTCGCACCTTCCCAGAAGTTCAAATGCGCGAGAATTTGCCGAGACATTTCAATAGGAGTGAATTGATCGATGTCGTCTTTTAGAACTTTTAGTATTGGCAGCCTCGTCCGCCTTTGCAACTCAAATGGAAAAATCATTTAGAAATTATTTACCTCAGTTGACAGCGAACCGCATTGCCGTCTAATTTGGCGGCATGTTTTCTCGTTGACGAATTCAACGAACTTAGCATCGGAAAGAACCAATGTACTCAGTGTTTTCATCGCAGGAGACCTGACCCGGGAGGAGTTAAATCTGAATTTGCTGTCTCCTCTTTGGTTCGATATGATACGCTTTACCAAGCTCGGAAGTACTGCAGAAAGGGAGTAAACACATCAAGGACCTTATGGTGTAAACAAAATATTAGGACTTTCAATATATATTCTCCAAGCTTAGATGCGAGCACTGGAAACACCTCAGGAACTGGACATGGCTCATCGATTAATGATGAAGTCCATACCTCCGACGCATCCAATGTGGAAGACAATGCCTCCCGACCCTGCAGAAGACAGCCAACGCTATAGTTATATGCTTGGTGAATCTTATAGGCACCGGATGACTTTCGGCACCTTCCATGAAGGAAAGCTGGTGGCGCTGATGATATGCTTCCCTGTTCGCGAGTACTTCAAATTGACTCCACCGAAATGCCCAAATTCCAAACTTTTTTCGATAATGGCACCACATGAGAAGAGATTGGATGAGGCACTGCTCAAGTATGTTACCGAGCATAAAGAAATGGACACTTCAGTGTTCTGTGAATGGGGTCTCGTGGATCCAGATGTTCAGAGCAAAAAACTCGCACCACTTAGCATGTACGAATGTCTTAAAATCTTAGCCCAGCTTGGGTATAGATCTATCTTCGGGGTCATGAGTAGTCCGAAAGGTCAACGGCTAACCAACCAAGCACTCGGACCTATACTGGCTGAGGAAGTATTCCAATAGGATCCTTTCAAAGGGTATAAGATTCACTTGACTCGCCTTGACATCATCTAACTCGCCGGTGTCAAAGGCAAGGACCTCCCGGCCCGTCCCAAACTTTGATAAGTTGAATTCGCAAACGAACCGTTATTGCCAATTTTTAAGATTAAAGGAAGCATGCACTATCCTCCATTCCAGCGTAATAAATCGAAATATTGCACTGGTTGATATCATATTCTGAAGCACCAAGGAACTGTTCGACAGTGATTATATTAGGCAAAGACTCCTGTGAATAGTAGCTGCAAAGGAACAGCAGCTTTTTAATATTTATCGGTTGCCGGTCCTAGGGATAACTTTCCACTAATGTTCGATGCTAAATTAATACTTATTCTCCGTCCTGAATGAAAGTGCTCGAGTCAGAAGAAGATTTCAATGAGGCTCATCAGCTTATCATGAAGAGCAGCTACGTGCTGCACCCCATGTGGAACAGGATGCCGCCTGACCGATAAGAGGATAGCGCACTCCAGAGGTACATGCTCAGATAAAGTTTTAAGCACAGGATGGCTTTTGGGTACTACGCTCAAGCAAAGTTGGTTGGCTTGACAGTGAACCTGCCAGTTCGAGATTACTTGAATGTGGATCCACCCAAATGCCCGAAATCAAAGCTCTTTGCAATTATGACACCGCACTAGAAGATATTGGACGAGAAGCTCAAACGACACACAACTAATAAAGGGGAAATGGACACTGCAGCGTTAGGGTATTGGGGTCTCGTCGACCCAGATGTCTCGAACAAAAAGATAGCAAGGGCAATGTTGTACGAAACAATGATGCTCCTTTGGAAGGAAGGATGGCGATCATGCTATACCGTGACAAACCACGAAAACAGCTTGAAGGTATTTCTGAAAGATTCTCCCGATATATTTGGCTGCGGAATAATTTGAGGAAGAGCCATTTAAAGGTCACAAGATTCATCTGGTTCGAGTCGGTATGGAGTCTGTCGTTAGGACGTACCACACTGAAGGAGTTCCTGTTCGACCCAAACTCTGATAATTGAGTTCATTAGTCAATCATTCGGGTTAGTTATCTTGTCCCATCGGCAATATGTTTAGTTTGCTACCCAGACCACATTTGACATTTTCGTCTGTTCTATATGCTGCCCAAGAATCTACGGACCTACAGATGGTTCGTGGTGTGAGACTGTTTGAGTGTCTCAGCCTCAACGTTTGATAGTAGTTGCCGCATTTGAAAGAGTTCTCGAAGCCGTGGATTTCAAAGGTTGTTGGCTTGGATATGTTCCAAGCATGTTCTGAAGTGTGAAGGAAATGCTCTGTCGTCATTGACAGTATATGAAACCTCCACTTCGATACAATAACCACCTACAAAGAACGAGCCAAAACTTCTTCCCTGAACTGAGGAATTGTCTATGAGGAAAGATTAGATTGATTGGTGGTCACATCAACTCATATTTCGGCCATCAAAATAAACGTAGGCAACACCTTCGATCGATACGAACAACTCACTGGTTATTATTACTCATAGTTTATGAGGCTGCTCGAGTCGGGGGAGGATTTCAATGAGGCTCACCAGTTAATCATGAAGAGCACCATTGCACATCCGATGTGGAAGGTGATGCCGCCAGACCGATAAGAGGATAGTGCACTCCAGGGGTACCTGCTTCGATAAAGCTTTAACCACAAGATGGCCTTCGGTTATGATCACAACGGGAAGTTAATCGCACTCCAGACGTATCTACCCGTGAGAGATTACTTGAAATCGACTCCACCCAAATGCCCGAATTCGAAGCTCTTTTCGATAATGGCACCATACGAGAAGAAAATGGACGATGCTATGCTCAACTATATTACGGAGCACGGAGAGATGGATAAAGCAATCTTCAGTTATTGGAGCATCGTCGATCCAGAGTTTTAGAATAAGAAAGTCATCTCGTACATTGGGTCTTATAACCTTCAACTCCTCTTCAAGAGAGGTTGGCATTTCATGTACTCAGTGCTGACCCATCCAAAAAGCCTGCAGATATCGCTCAAAGGACTAACGACGGTATTGGTCGAGGATGTTTTTCAAGAAGATCTTTTTAAGGGCCATAAGATCCAGCTTGTCCGGACCGATATGGAGGGGAGCTTGAGAAAATTTAAGGATACAGGGTTTCCAGCTCGCCCTAAACTGTGATAGATGTTGGAGGAGGTCAGATTGGCAGATGTTTATGTGAGGGTCGAACTAATTTACCATCAGAACAATATCTCGCAAAGAGAGCCTTTGGGAAATCGAGTTTGCATCCTCCCTATTACCATCTTATTTTGCTTAAGGAAATTGACTTGCGGTTGGCGCGTCACGACGCATCTTGCTGCCATCGATAATAACCAGCTGGCAATTGATGATTAAAAAGTACAGCATCGACGACTTCAACTTGCTGACGGTGTTGGGCAAGGGCCTCTACGGCAAGGTGTTCCTTGTGCGAGAACTTGAAACCCAACGGGTGTTTGCACTGAAGGTCATGAAGAAGAGCCTGGTGGAGCGTAAGCATAAGGAGCAGGTTGTGTTCGCATAACGAAACATCCTTGTGGAGGTAATCTCAAGCAATCATTCAGCTACACCATCCCTTCATCATCCATCTGCACGCCACCTTCCAGAACGAGAAAAAGTTCTACTTCATCTTGGAGTACTGCCCAGGTGGCGAGCTCTACTCACTCTTGATTCGCAAAGAGAAGTTCACGGAGGAACAGTAAACACCGCTATTAATACAGGGCCAAATTCTATGCAGCGCAGATGGTGCTTGCGCTGGAATTCATGCATAGCAAGAACATCATCTATCGCGAGTATGTTTAGTCTAAAGGTAGTCTCAAACCGGAAAACATTCTGATCGACCAGGATGGGTACATACGCTTCACGGATTTCGGACTGTCAAAGAGTGGGAAGGTCAGTCAAAAGGACAAATACTCGCTAGTTGGTACTCCCGAATACATGAGCCCCGAGGTACTCATGAACGAGGACTCCGATAAGGCACTGGACTTCTGGGCACTGGGTATTATACTGCTTGATGCAGGTGCGATCATTCATGAAATGGTGACCGGTTCACCACCGTTCTACTCCGAGGATCAAAACGACATGTTTGATCAGATCAAGAACAAGCCGTTCAAGATGCAGGCAGTCGCTACCGATCAGTGCAAGTCGCTACTTGCTGGATTACTCATGAAGAATCCCCAAGAAAGGTTGGGTGCAAAGGTAGGCGAGCAATAGCAACTCAGAACATCAATGATATCAAGGAGCACCCATGGTTTGGTTCGGTCAACTGGCTGGCAGTCCTGGGTAAGCAGTACCGATCACCATTCGTTCCTGTCCTCAAATCTAAAGAGGATGTAAGCTACTTCGACTCGGAGTTCACTGATGCGCCGGTGGAGACCTTTGCCGAGTCTATGACGGCTTCAAAACCGGCTATTCCCTTGTACAGTAACTTACAGACTAATTCCAGAGGACTTTACTTACAACGAGCCGATCGACGAGAAGGCCGAGCACGAGGAGGAACAAAAGACCAACTGACTTCGCTCTAAGATTATCACCACTATCAATACAGTGTTTTTGCTGACGCCTTGGATAGATGAGCAAATTTATTAGTTAAGTGTCCGTTGATGCAATAGTGGTGGCACTGTTTGATGAGTATTAGCGTTGCTGGTAGAAGATAAGGTATTGTACGGTGTTTGGACAGTCCAGACCGGCCAAAGGATTTAGCTGAGACTATTCGGTGAGTAAACGATCAAAAAAGACCATCGGATAGGCCACTGAAACAAAATTGGGATGTATTGATCGTTGGAAGGAGAGTGAAAACGGCAGCACAAGTTGCTTAGAATGCCGCATGGCAAGACAATTGCAAGTTTATCCGGGTTCATCCGAAGCTATGATGAAAGCCACTGTACTCAGGACAGGAGAGGCAATGGAGCCTTAAAATCGATTCAAGGAAGGACGTACGAACATACTTTCATCTGCCTTACGAACACGCCTTAAAGAAAATCTACTTGCACCCTTCCGATACCAAAGATTAAGATCTTCCCAGTGGCTTATTCATTTCTGTTGCTGTCTTTCTCAACTACTCACCTCAGTTCCCTAACATTGGGCATCACCAATTGCCTTTGATTCCCGATCCCCTTTTTCTTCGGGCTATTAAAATCATCAGATATCGATATCGAGTCAAAATCACAGGCGATTTTATCCTGTGAGCTACTTGGAGGATCGACAGAAGTCCAAATCTGGTCGACTAAACTCCAAAGGAGCGCATTAATATCCACGCAACGCGCATCCCTATAATAAAATACACTGCAAGATTAATTGAAGGGAGGTGGCAACATGGAAAGTCCAGCTTCTGGGGGCGAGAGCCCGGGATCTCCGGTTGAGTAACCGGGACAGCACTCCACCAAACCGTTTCTGGGCCGCTGCAGCGGCAAGTTGATCCCCATCGGAGCCGAGCACCATCAGGTAGAAGCGACGCCTCTGCTGACTCTGGAGTAGTTTCGACTGGGTCCAGGTTTAATTTAATTAAATTAGACTCCGTTGTGAGGAGGCTCACCGCGCATCGACCCACTGCGATGTTCAAAGCCAGCCGGTGCATGCATCTCGACCTCGATACGTACTTCCTCTTTGCGGAGCAGTACCTTGAGGATAAGGAACCGTAGATTTTTCAGCAAGGTAGCCTTTCCTTCTGTGGAGGTTCCTCCGGAATTCTCCTTCCATTACACCTTCAATAGCTAATTCAGGAACTCATTCCCGCGAGCAGGTCCACCGCCGTGCTTGCGAATTGCTACACCGGTGTGGCTACAACATCAGCAAGGCAAAGTTCTTGCTGGTATTTCCCTACTATTAGTCGTACGAGAGGATGCGCATCAATAAGCCACTTCACCTCACAGATGAAGAGCGGTAGGTGAAGATCAAACAGCACCTATAGGGCCTGAAGGAAAACCGATCAAAGGACCTGCAGAAATGGGTCAGTCAAATCCAATAATCCATCGAGTCACGGATCAGCCTCAACAAACTCAACCAGATCATCGACCTTGCCAGACAGAATAAGTTTGAAGTACCAGATACCATCCGTGACCAAATCGACCGTTCGATGAAGTTCGGCAAAGAGATTAAAAAATGGTCAGCGACCAAACAACCCCTAGAGAAGCTAAAGCAGCGTAGGGATTCACTGTCTGACCAAAAAATCATCACCAATGACATGAGTAACTTCGAAGAAGCTGTGACGCGCAGTGAAGAGTGGATTGAGAGGGTTACGGCATACGAAGACTAGCATTTCATGCCTCCGTTGAACAGTACGTTGTTGGTTCGGGATCTCCGACCACACACTGAGAAGATCGACTTCCGTCAGATGCATTCGTTGGTGCAGGACTACAATAATCTTCCAGTACTGCATCAAGCATTCGAAGTTAATACCAAGAGGTTACACGATGAGACATCGGCATTGTTGGAACGCATCCCACAGTTTACAAAGATCACCAAAACTCGTACCTCCGTTCCCACCAAAATCACCCTCTCCAGTATCAAACTTTTGCAGGCTGACATTGATCAGCACGTGGTAACACACGACGAATTTGACAACTTCCACGAGTACATCTGTGAGTCTCTGGAGCTAATGGAAAGGATCTCGATGTTCCTTGAAGATGATCGCAGTTAGCGCAATACCAAGGTCATGCAGAGCTATCTTAAATTACTGAATGATGTGCCGATTGCAAGCTCTTTGCCATAGAAACTGGAGAACTACATTGAATACTACCAGATCATCGATCGCATTCGCAAGGATATCATCAATCCCAACCGGTTCGAGCAGACTCATGATCTCATCAAAGAAGCAGGTGAGAAGGGATTCTGCACTCCCGAACTCGCGGAGTACGAGTCCAAGCTCAAGGTCTATCGGGGATGGTTTGAGTCCACACAAATTCTCAATGAGAGCTAGCGAGAAACCCGTTTGGTTGATCTCATCCGAGAAGAAGGCACGATAATCGGCAACATGATCGAATAGAGCGTTTTCCGTGCTCAACTGCACCATGCCCGTACCTAGCTGAACATTGATGGCGGAATCTTTGAGGAGTACGAACGGCGACTGTAACAAATTGATCTTCAAAAACAGAATATCCGGCACCTCTTAACAAAGGAAGACCCCGAAATAACAACTCTCATATCAACTCTTGTCGCCTGCATTCGTGATTCCATCAAGTACCCGTAGTTCATCTCGCTGTACATGAGAATCAACCAAGTCATCTCTGTACTCGTCAAGGTCAACTGCTTGCTGGACTTGTATCGATACGGTGATGCTCGTGTGGAGATGTTCATGAAACGACAGGAATATGAGGAACTTCTCAGCACTATCGGCAGCAAGCGGGAAATTCGAGAGATGACCAAGCATGCAGCAGAAAATCTTGCCATGGAAATGAATGAACGTAAGACCTTTTCGAAGAATGTGCCTGAGTGGAGACTGTTCATGAGTTTTCTGCAGTATTCACGAGAGTGGGAAGATGAGGCAGGTGAATTCCTAAACTAGTATGCCAACACTGGTGCATTGGATGATATGACCCTTGACTAACTGCTGGTGAGATCGGAGAGAGTGCTGACTGACAAGAGCGTGCTGGAGCATCTCACTGAGGTGCACCAGATTGCCAAATGGAAAGGTGTCATACTGCAACGTTTGAGTGATCGATCTTTGCAGGTCTTCAGTTAAAGCAGTCGAGTTTAAATGGAAATTCTTCAGGTTGCACTGAGCGCACAGTAGACCAAGCTGACAGTGGGGGGAGTTACGTAACAGCAGATTAAAAAGGAAGCTCTGGCATTTTTGTTCGAGCATAGGCAATGTATTCAGTCTCTTCTTGTGACTATTGTGAAGGCCAGTATCGAACGAACACAGAAGCTACCCGAATTAGTCCGAACTCTCCGTGAAATTGAAAAGCTTAATGTGAGAGACAATCAACTGGACCAAATGAAACATCAACTTGCCAAATAGATTTACCACTGCGAGATGTGGAAGGACAGGTATGTAGCACTTCGTCGGCTAGATATCCGCAAGAAAGAACGTGACCAGTAGGAATAGTAACAAGCACCAGTTGCAGAAGACAAGGAAGTCCCAGTTAAACGTCGTGATCGCCACACGTTTCGCTGCCCGTAGTTCTCCTACTACTTCAAATTGCCAGTTCTAATAACTGAGTTCTACTATGGGACCAAGCTTAGAGTGGTACTGGAAGAGCTCAACAAACTCAAGGTCGTGTTTGAGGAGGCATACGAGTTTATGCAGGCCTACCGTAGGTTGCAGGATGTTGAAATTCCCACTGCTTTGGAGTTACAAGCACTTTAGAACGAAGGAAGCAAGCTTCCCTTGTTTATCCTGGAGAGTTGGATGATGAGAAAACGCAGTAAATACGTGCAGTGCTGGGTTGGTATGGCTAGTATAGTGCTTGAATCAGTTCCCATTCTCAAGCTCTAAGAGCTACAGGTTGGCGCTGAAGAACTGGAGGGTTAGGTCATCATGGATAAAAAACAGTCCATGCAGAAACAGGAAGCATAGGCAATAAAAGACCCTGTACCGGTTGAGGGTCCACAAGATGGAGCCACAACTAACAGCCAGCCATAAATCCTCACCACCAAGCGAGTGCGCAAACAGAATCCACACTACAACAACGATGAGATTACCTTACTCACTGAGGAACTATTTGCGGGAAGTCGTCAAAAGAAAAAGCGTAAGCCTGCCGCAGGCGAAGCCGAGCAATAGAGTGCCTATCAACGCAAACAAAAATAAAAACTGGAGCTGCGCAACCAGAAGATGCAATTTGAAGTGTGCATGTACCTCAAAGATCCGGTTGCCTACTGCATCTGCCGCATGGGACTCATGAACGAGTCTTCGGTAATGGTGATGTGCGAGAATTGCGAGGCGTGGTTCCATGCTGAATGCATTGGTATCCGGAAGAGCTACGTGAAGAACATCCAGAAATACTATTGTATGGCTTGCTGCAAAAAGCTCAATACTACCCCGGAGTATTTGGCATCGTTTCTGTGGACAAATCGCAGCAAACTCACCGAGCAACAGTTCGAGGCACTTCTGCAGGAAGGCCGTGAGATGCGTGTAAAACTCGACCAACTTCCAAAGCTGTAGATTCTTGAAACAAGGATAACCAGATGGAAGGATGCAGTGGATCGCATCATTGAGCAGACCGCCAACAAGTAGTCGGTCCCGAGACAGCTGAAGAAGCACATCAGTGAGCTCTATTTAGAGTCATTTTGGTTGCCCACAAGACACCTGGAGACGGATGTGCTGGAACGATTGTTCCTGACCCAGAAGCTATGATGATTGTTCAACAACAAAAGCATTGATATCAGTGCCTATCGGAGAGCCGTAGCTTCTTTGGGTCGAATGGGTTGGTGACTCCCCGATCTGGAAGAATGAGGTGCAAACTTTTGTTCTTGCTAAAGAATTTGCTTATCCTTAGGCTTTTTTATACTGGCTCTGTCGGTACTCGAACATCGCCCATGATCGATACCTAACCAGCTGACTTCACCTACTATTCAGCACCATAGTCAAACATATTACGGTGCGATTGGTGCTTACCGTGAGGTTTTTCTTTGAATGCTTGCTCACTGGTATTGTGGTTATCGCTTGGATGGTCGCCCAAACCGTTTTCACCTGCGTTCTGTTGGTTGCTGCTCGGGCTCTCTCGTGCGGCCAATGTTTCATTATCGTAGCGCGAGTTTATCTCTATAATCGGCGCTACTCGTTCTTCCTTCGGTAGGACCTTCACAGTATTGGACGAATCTTTGCGTTATGCGGACACACGCGAGGCTTCTTCCTGTGCCTTCCTCCGAACTTCTTCTTCACTGCGTTTCTTGTTGAGCTCAGCAATCTTCTCCATGCGCTACTCTTCCCGCATAGCAGTGATAAGCTGGTAGGTTGTCATCTTCTTCACACTGAGATAGATGTGCAATAGAACTAGGTTGAAATCCAGAAACATAAGCACCGCAACCAGCGATAGGTATACCCACGTTGCGATCATTTGCGGCAGGAACTTCTGGAAGTTGCGCTCTAGGCTGATCACTATGGCTGCAGCCACGTACAGAGCAAGCTGTACGAACACCGAAATTATCATCACCAAGAATGGTCGGTAGTTGCTCTATCCTATGCAGTTGTTGATCCAGATGCAATGATGGTCGAAGTGCTTTACGCAGCGGTCGCACTGTCGGCAGTGTTTACTGGTTTCGTGGCAATAGCTGTCGCAGTTTCCACAATACAGATAATCGCGGTTCACGAAGGTCTGCCTACCTAATTTATCTGGTACTTGTTGTTGCGGGCCTGTCGGTGTTACCATACCACTGGATCGCTTGGATCGCTGAGCGAAGTAAGCAGTGCTGAAATCACCACTACGATCGAAGCCACACCGAACAAAACCGAGAGAGCGGCGTTTGCTGCCGTCGACTGAAGGTTTGGGGTCATGCAGCTGTAGAAGATGATGACATCACCGACGATCACTGCGTAGCTGAGAATCTGAGTGGGGGATGGTCGTTGGGTAAACGAATTGACCGTCTGCCGGTCGCTCATGAGTACAAATACAATAGCATGGCTTAATCAAGCAAGAATCTACACTGAATCACCCACCCCGGTCAGGTTGATAGCAGGATGCAGTGGGTCTCCCAAACGGAACTAGAATTCCAGCTCAAACCTTTTCTCCGTGCCGACCTTGTGAAACTCCAGCCTCTTGATCTTGGGTGAGAAGGTGAGTTCGATGATGTCGCCAGTATCGAACGTAAAGGGTTAGAAGTGCGAGTTAAACTACGGTTTGAGACTGCTCCAACTGTACCCGTTGGAACTAATGAGGTAGTTTCCGTGACCTGTCTCAGTGTACTCAAAGTTAAAGCTGGCTTCTTTGAGGGTGTTGAGATGACACATCCCCACGCCAATCCAAGATTTTTTGTTGACTATGCTGATTTTCCATTTTGTTGGCATGGAACGACCCTCCAGTGTTGGTTCCATGAGTATCATTCGTTCTGAACCCGAGCTTTGCATGATTGCAGTATAGGGATCCGTCAGCTTAATGGTCTTGCCTTTGTTGGTCTCACTGAATCGGAAGCGCTGCACGGGCTTATCACGGACGTTGAAACATCCCAGCATTGCTGACAGCGATGAATTGCTTTTAATGCAGGCCTCGATGCTCTACTTTACGCTACGTGTGGTAGCGAGGATTGATCGAACGAACTCGATCCGCTTCAAAGGTGACTTCTACTCGCTGCAGATCTTGAAGCGATGGAGTGCCAGCCGAAATGCTTCGTTAAACGCTTGACCATCTCGGTTACTGGAGGCTTTGAGGAGCTGTTGAAGTAGGCTACGATATCCTTCCAACTCCTCTCGCTGCATAGCTGTGAAGCTTGCAATTGATTGTCTCACCTTCTATCGATCTGATTGGCTGGTGCACACATTCAGCTCAAACAGATCACTGCGGATGCGCAGACAAATGTTATCGATCTCTGCGGTTAGGCCGAGCTTGTTAGCTACCGATTCCTCCTCTTCTAGCGACCGCTCAAGGATGGTTAATAGATGCTTGGTTGCTACCTTCTGATGCCCCACGTGTGACTCCATCTCGCATTGCCCACAGATAAGCCCTTGCTCTCCACATGCTGGATCAACACACACCAGCCCCAAAGGTTCCTCATAGTGAGCAGGATTGTAGCACTACATGATTACTCACTCGTGATTATAGTAACATAGCACCCAGACGCTTCTCGAACACTGGATAGCAGATTCCCATAAAATCTTCCATGACTACTGCTGTGCTAATAACCCCCGAAATCTTAAGATCATGAGTTAAACCCTGATTAATCCTGACATATCTTTAGGTCCTTAAGTGCAATCTTGCTGAACTAATTTTACATTCTTGGATTGATGGAGAAGAAGTTTAATAGGTTCAGTGGTGGCATGTGCATCCAATGTGGTAAGGAAGAGAAGAAATGCACGTGTAAGGGTCAACCTCGGGAGATTGGCTGGCGAAATGGCAACTGCACTCGTTGTGCAAAGTCCATCGGTTTGTGCATCTGCAAAGCCGACTTGAAAGAGGGTGCCTGGAATGGAGGTAGTTGTCGCAAGTGTTCCAAGTCTTCCGGATTGTGTATCTGTAAGAATAGTCAACATGAGGCCAACTGGGTTAACGGCAACTGCATGAAATGTGCCAAGTCTTGCGGGTTATGCATTTGCAAAAACAAGGTGACTGAGCATGGTTGGAACAATGGAAATTGCATGATCTGTGCAAAAAGCTGTGGCTTATGCATTTGCAAGTGCAACAACAATGAAAATAGTTGGAGCGGAGGCAACTGCCTTCGGTGTGGAAAATCCTGTGGACTTTGCATCTGCAAGTGTCAACCACGAGAAGTTTCTTGGACTGGAGGAAATTGTCTCGCATGTAACAAGAGTGTCGGGCTCTGCGTCTGCAAGGGTGCTCCCGGACCCAATGTCCCACAGAACCCTGGAACCTGCTTCAAATGCGTCCGCCGAATGAATGACTGCGGCTGCCGAGAGTTTAGTAAAGGATCATGGGTGGGTGGTCACTGTATAAAATGCGGTAAGAACGAGTACCTATGTCAGTGCAAGAACCTCGATCGGGAGAAAGGCTGGCAAATGGGCTGCTGCAAGATCTGCAACCGTCCTTCGGCATTTTGCGAGTGTGGGTGATCATTCATTCGTTTATGTTCATTACGCTTGGTTAGTGGCTACAGGCTGGTTTGTATAACTTATTGCTTTCAAAAATATCACATGTCACAGGATAAGAAGCCGATCGTTAACAAGCGCGCGAAGGTGGAAAGCGAGATCGACACCAAGTAAGTGGTGGTGATTGACAATGGCACGGACACCATTAAGATTGGTATGAGCGGTGTCGACTACCCGCAGATTGTCATCGATACGGTGGCAGGCACCATCGAACCTAATTCTGACAGCGATGCTGTACCTCCACGCAACATTTTCTTTGGAGAACCGTTGCGTGAGGTGCTAGAGGAGAAGAAGTTTCGCATACAACTTTCGGAACCTGTGGAGGAAGCTCACATTGACGATAAGCATCTCGAGAACATGACGGAACTATGGAGGTATGCACTCAGCGAGCAACTTGGTATCGAACTCACCAACGCTAACGTGCTCGTTATCGATTCGTGTGCCAACAAGAAGGACTATAAGGCGAAGATTGCTGATGTGCTCATGGACAAACTCAAGGTCAAGTCGTTACTGATAATGAATTCGTCCAGCCTGTCACTGTTCTCAACCGGTGCCACCACGGGGTTTGTTGCGGAACTTGGGCACGGCATATCCACTGTAGTACCTGTCTACGAAGGATTTGTGTTGCCGCATGCACTGCAACGCACTAATCTCAGTGGCAAGATGTTCACACAATTGTTGGAGCAGGAGTTGCAGAACGAGTAAGTAGAATAAGCTTATTCAGGAAAATCAGCATCACTGCTTCGAATCCTCTACGCCACGCTGAAATCATTCGAAATATCAAGTAGAAGATGTGCCAAGTTGCTTACGACTACAATCAAGAGTTAGCGGGAAAAGACGATCGCGATGAAGAGCACAAGTCGTATGAATTACCAGATGGTAAGGTCATCCAACTTTCAAAACAAACCATCTTTCGGCCTGCCGAAGCAATGTTTAACCCAAAACTCGCAGGTAGCGATGCCATGTCCATCACTGACATGATGCGGGATAGTCTGGACCGCTGCGACCCGGAACTTGCCAGCGAGATGAAGAAAAATATCGTACTTTGTGGCGGCACGTCAATTCTTCGAGGTCTCGAGCAGCGTCTGGAGAAGTAGTTCGAGACCGAGGACGATCACTACGAGTTCGTGTTCGATTGGCAGCGACGTTACTCGGGATGGATTGGCGGGAGCATGCTAGGCTCACTCTCCACGTTCCAATCACTCGCAATCACCCGCGACGACTACGACAATAACGAAAACAAGGCAGCGATAGTCTTCAAGAAGTGCTTCTGAGCAATGCTCGTGTGGAAGAGGTGTGGGCTGGAGAGGCCTTGCCACCACCATTAAAATTTTATTTGCGATGATGGCGAGCGCATTATAATATCATGGGCGTTCCGCAGAGTCACTTTCAGCTGCCCATCATATAGCAGCTTCAGGAGCGAGTGCGCTCCGTCGAACCTCACGAAGACTCGCTGAGGGTCATGACCTGGAATATTCTCGCAGAGCGGTTGGTCAGCCAATCCCACTTCCCGTATGTTAAGGCAAGACACCTCGACTACTCCTACCGCATTGACATCACAGTATGATATGCACCTATAGCTTTAGAAGCGGCTCATTGAAAGACTAGACTGCGCCATACTCTCTTTGCAAGAGGTGGACCCTACCAACAGCTTCTTCGAGTTCCTGCATGGCATGGGCTATGATTACCACTTCCGACCAAAGGGTTGCTTCCAAGGCATCCTTATCGCCTACAAACGCGACCAATTCCAACTGATCCAAAGTCGTGTCATTGACTACGATAAAATGATCAGCCCAAGATGTAAGCGGTTTCCTTACGCTACCGGCCACGGCGCTCTCCTTCTGAAGGTACATTCCACCCTTACGCAGCTTCTTTTCCGCAACAAGTATAAACTTATTATCGGGAACACTCATCTCCATTGGGTACCCCGGCACTACAAGGTCAAGTACCATCAGACATGTTCCGCGCTCAATTAGATGTGGAACCTCGCCTAAGAGGATCCAGATTCTCTGAAACTAATGATGGGCGACTTCAACTCGCTTCCAGACTGTAATGCTATCCGACTTGTCACCACAAACTAGCCACCTGTGGACATGGACGAATATTAGTAGTCCACCTACCGCGACATGATGCTCAAGTACCAAGAAAACAGAAACCGACTAGTAAAACTTACCTCGGTTTACCAACCCGAAGACCTCCCCTACACCAACGTCACGGCAGACTTCAAGGGTACCATCGACTACATGTTCTACGAGTAGTCACCAAGGATGGAGGTAAAAAGCCTGTTCACTTTGAAGGACAGCGATGCGGTGCTCAGCGAGACCGCACTTCCAAACAGCGTGTTCCCAAGCGACCATCTTCCCCTGATTTGTACTTTCGGGCTGCGGTCCGAGTGATATACTACCGTCAGCTTATTTGGCGATTCCAGCAGTAATTATATGGAGGTACTTTCGGCCCTCGATGTTGGCGGATGGAAGGCGCTTCGATACTCTGAATAATGCGTCAATTTTATCACGGATTGGAGCCCGACAAACCTATAGCGGCTCCAGCAGTATCTCATGCTCTCAGGACACGGTGTCAACCAACTTGGTTACTATGATGCATGTCTTGCGCAAGCTGATAGCAACTACTACCTGTGCTTTGCGAGCGATCCAGCACCAGGCTTCATCGGCATCTGTACATTTTCAGCCAGAGCGTAGGCTTCAGCAAGAGCTGTTCGGCAAGCGATATCAAAGAATTATCTGAGACCTTCGAGATCTTCAAGTTCACGGATATCATTCAACCGCAGCAAGAAGCACTTCCGTTGGGTGGTTACGTGACCATCGCAATCTTGGCGTTCTTCGCCTTGGTGGTGTTCATATCCACAGTCTTGGTGGAAGTTCATCGCCGTACCAAACGGTTCAAGCTGATAGCCGGCCACGACTACTTCGCATTGCAGCGATCGTTGAAGGTCTTCACCCGCAGCGGCGAGATCAAGTTCCTCAACGGCTTGAAGACAGTGTGCTTCCTGACCGTCATCTTCGGTACTTGGCTACCGCTAGCCTAGGCCACGAGATGTTCCTTCGCGTTTGGAACATGCAGAACATCATCAACCTTCAATACCAGCTCGACAAGGTCTACATGGCAGTCGCCCTATCCTATATCTTTGCGGTGGACATCTTTTTCTACTTGGGAGGCTTCATGCTGGGGTATCTGTTCCTCAAGCAGTACTATCGTAAGCGTGGATGGAAGATGTTCTTGATGGCTGTGCTACAGCGTTGGCTTCGCCTCGCACCGTTATTCCTAATGTGCATGCTTATCTATTGGAAAGTCATGCCGTACCTTGGATCCGGCCCACTGTACTATCAGTACAAGGCACCGGTAAGCTACTGCGCAACGAGTTGGTGGAAAGACCTCCTCTTCTTCGGAAACTTCAGCGAGAACATGTGCATGGTCTGGGGGTGGTACATCCAGATCGATATGCAGCTGTTCATAGGAAGTTTGTTTCTATTGTGGCTGTATGCAGAAGTCAATAAGAAGGTCTTTGCAGGAGCCACCGGAGCTATAATGGTAGCTGGCATCATCTACTGCTTCGTGAGATGCCAGACGCAGGACTATCATGTTATTGGCAACCTCGATGGTGCTAACAATGCAAATACCGATAACTACTACCTTGATCTCTACAATAAACCGTGGTCAAGGACTGGTCCGTATCTGCTTGGACTACTCATGGGCATCTACTACTACAATTATAAGGAACGCTAGCACAGCAAGGCACCGTTGGACCTGCTCGAAAGATTAATGAGATGGAGGGGAGTCAGATGGTTCTGCTTCACCACCGGCGCCACCATTCTTGTGCTCATCGCTTACGCCCCGCATAGTCTTCTCCAACAGATTCAATGGACGCAGTTGTAAAACAGTCTGTACCTGTCGCTTGGGAGGCTAGGCTATAGCTTTGGAGCTTGTTTGATGACCTTGCCACTTCTGCTTGGCTATTCGAACCCATTAGGAACTGTCCTGGAACTCACGGTGCTGCAGTATATATCGAAATTGGCGTTCTCATGTTACCTCATTCACTACGCTATTCTCTCGGCATTCGTGTATGATGTCAGGACATCTCAATATGTCAACCCAGAGCTGACGCTCATCCGTGGGGTCTCGGATCTAGGACCCATACTCCTTGCCGGACTTTTCCTCTCGCTAACAATCGAGTTTCCATTCGGTGCGATATTTGATTCGTTGCTAGGTCGCAAGCAGCCCCCACGCCACAACAAGGATCGTTCTGATTGACCACCAGCTGACTCATCATGATCATATTTACGTTATTAGATGGGCAACACATGCGCAAAGCTGGAGCAACCACCGCCGAAAGCCCCCACTCAAAGATAGCAGCCACCACGCATCGGAATTCGTTAGCCACCACTGTTCGCCCATCCACCTGAGCACACCCATTTACCCGCAGTGATCGACCCCATCCCGATGAAGAGTAGCAGCATCTACCAAGATTACATCTTCATCTACCCAAGGATTGGCAAGGGCACATTCGGCGACGTCTACAAAGTCGTGCATAAGAAGAACGGGTTAATCCGTGCAGTCAAGCAAATTCTTGGCGATCGTAACGACACCATCCGCGATCTGTCCGAATTCGACATCCTGAAGAGATTGGTACTGGCATGTCCTACGCAGGATCACCCCAACATCGTCCGTATCTACGAAACCTACCTCGATGAGAGGGACATTTTCATAGTAATGGAACTGTGCACCGGTGGAGAACTCTTTGAGTACATTGTACAACAAAAACGGCTGTCGTAAAGCATTGCAGCAAGCTATATGCAACAGATTCTATCGGCAGTGGCACACTGCCATGCTAATTCTATTGTGCATCGTGACTTGAAGCCTTCAAACATTATGCTCAACCGGAAGGATAGCAACCCGGTGCTCAAGGTCATCGATTTTGGTGCCAGCACGCTGATGCGAAGTAATAACAAGGTCAGTAAGTGCATCGGTACGGTAAGCAGTCAGACTTATGCAGACTTACTACATTGCACCTGAAGCACTTCAGGGCAATGGATAATCACCCTGTGATATCTGGAGCTGTGGCGCCATCCTGCATGTTATGCTAACTGGCGACCCACCATTCACTGGACGCAACGATTAGTAAATCATCAGGAAGGCCAGCCTCGACGAACTGGAATTCAGACATCGAGTGTGGGCAGTCATTAGCAAGTAGGCTCGTGATTTGGTGCTGAGGATGCTGTAGAAGGACCCTACCAAACGCATAACAGCCCAGGAAGCGTTGAAACATCCATGGATCACCACCCGGCAGCACAACTCCGCCCTCGATTAGAAGGAACTTGCAGAAACCATTAACAATTTAGGCAACTTCCGACAGATCAGCAACTTCCAGGAGAGCATCATGAACTTTGTGGCGACCTACCTCATCACCGAGAACGATAAGAAGTAGATAATCCGGCAGTTCCACGTACTGGATACGAATTCCGATGGGCGGATCAGTAAACAGGAGCTTGTGGAGGCATACAAACGAATTGATAAGCTGAAGAACATTACTGTGGGCGAGGTTGAGCAAATTTTCACAGAGTTGGACCGAGATATGTCGGGATACATTGACTACCGAGGTACTTCAGCAACCAACATAGAATTCGTAACGGCGTCGATCCATAAGAGCATGCTAGTCAAACGAACTCATCTCGAACAGACCTTCGATTTGATAGACAAGGACCGCAATGGGTATCTCTCGCTCAAGGAACTCGAGGTATTCTTGGGAGGTGCCATCACCAAGTCCGTTTACGATGGGATCATCCGGCAGTGTGGTGGTGATCCCGACCAGTAGATTACACGCGAGATGTTCATGGGAGTGATGCTTAAAGTAGCTGACGGGCACGATACATGATAATTATTTGATTTTATACTATACCAGCAAACAGCATCATGGGGAGAGACGACGTGATCATGGACAACGGGAAGAAGGCTCAAAGCGCAATGGCTCGGCACTGGAAGAAGCAAAAAGAGCGGGAGAAGAACAAATAACACCGTCCGCGTGACTCCAAGAAGCCCACATAAGATGATGCAGAGGAGCAGGTTGATCCCAGCAAGGTCTCGTACGAGAAGTGGAAGCATCACCAGATGGATATGCAGATGAAGAAGTTTGGCACGAAACCTGGCGAGGATGGGCAACCCGATGAGCAACCACAACCAAACTAATAACAATCTGAAGAGAAAGCGCCGGTGGAGTAGTCGTATGATGCGCTAACAAAGCGTATGGATAACCGCGAGCTCGTGATTCCGGGTTACGGCAAATCATCTGCCCTGCAGAAGAAACTCAATGTCATCGAAGCGCCAAAGCCGAAGGTACAACCAAAAGTGACAGGAGTGCCAGATGGGCTGAAGGATCTATTCTCTTCAGAAGCAGATTTGCAGAGGATACTGATGATGAACAAGCAAAAGAAGAAACTAAAGGCACTTGCAAAGGAAGAGGAGAGAGCCAGGCGGAGTGCTCAAGCCACAATCGCATCAGTCAGTTCGGACCCATTTGAGAAGACTTTGGAAG
>ERZ724508.450-NODE-450-length-29461-cov-5.742195_pt1 | contig 29461 bp, 44 predicted proteins | sample MGYA00376041_ERZ724508 | MGnify/ENA primary metagenome ERZ724508 (study PRJEB28724, sample SAMN07190887) | wastewater metagenome | isolation source: effluent of sewage treatment plant in Hong Hong | place: USA: Christiansburg, Virginia | collected 2016-03-01 ...
TTATTTTTACGGTGCTGTTTGTACTCGGCGTACTCCTGAAGCACCTGTTCTTTCTCACTCTGCAGTTGTCTGAGTTTGGCCTGCAAAGTCTCCTCCCAGTTGGCGCTTGTCTGCTTTACATTCTGCAGCTCTTGCTCATAGATCTGCCGACAGTACTCCAACTCTTTGTTCTGTCGCTCCGTCCTCTCGAGGTCCTCCGAGAGCTTGTTCTTGGTCTCCATTGAAGACTGCTTCAAATCGTTGAGAGACTCCATCAACCTCTTGTTCTCATTGATGAGCAGCTCGTTCGAAAGCTTCAGCTCGCGGATAGTCCTGTCAGACTAGGCTCGCAGACTGTTGACTGTCTTGGAGTGGTAGCTCTCATCGTTCTTGAGCTTCTGTGCCCTTTCCATTTCTACTAGTTGGTCCTGCAGACCCGCTGCCACCTCCTTCTCGGCTTCAAGCTAGTGCACGACGCGCCTCAGCTGCCTCTTCAGCTCCTTGGTTTCGATTAGGTCGTTATATATGCATATTTTAATCGCTGAATCACCTTAGGATCGCAAACCTGTCCTTGAGCCGCTCAATGCCGTACTCGAATATTGAGAAGAGTTGGTCGGTGTGGCCGATTGCGAAGAACACAGCAATGTAGGACAGGAAAAGCATGACTGGGTAGTAGATGAAGGGGTAGTCCTCGCCGAACCAGATATCGTCGTACATGAAGAACACGAAGATGATCCACAGGTACCATGGGACCTTCGACAAGAGGGCCTATTTCTAAATTGAGATGGACTGTACTTTGGTCCGCACAATTCGCTCGTACTCTGAGGTCATGCGCTGCTCTGCATCATCCTTGATTCGACCCACCCGACCGCTGTCGAATAGTTCTTCGGACTCCCTTTCGTCCAGGTAGCTGCTAGTCTGCAAGCCAGGGACATTGTTGATCCCGCGGATCAGTTATAGGCTGAAGTCTCGCGCAGTATCGTACAGGTCCTCGATCTCCTGCTCGGTGAGCACCAGCCAGTTTCTAACGTTGCCACTGTTGTCCTGCACGAACATTTTAGTGAAGGTCTTGCAAACCTTGTCGACCAGGGTGTTCTCCAGCGACTTGCGGATCTCTTGCTTGTAGTCAGAGTACAGTTTGACCTTGTACTCTTCGACCTGCTTGGCCGGAGCGTCCTTGTCGTAGATCCACTTGAACTTTTCCTGGTAATAGTTGATCACCTTTTGTCGCAGCTCCTCGAACACGTGATGGCCTCTTGCCCAGAAGTTGTCGGAGAGGTTGGTAACCTGTTCCACTACCTTTTCCATGATAATGCGGTTGCTCATTGTCTCACAGTCTCCAGACAGCAGGCCGTTTTCACGCTCCTTGATGCTGGCGATCTTGTTTTTGAGAGTCACCTCGAGACTTTTCGAGAGTTCGTTCTTTTGGCTGAACTGTCGGGCGTATTGGCGAACGCTGCGGTTGAACTATTCAATAGTGAACCGGAACTTTTCCTCGAGCTGGTTAGTGAGGGAAGGCTGAGGCGCAAATCGATCGCGCTGAGTCTGCTGGTCGAATTGCACGATCAGCTGGTCCTTTCGATGCTTGGCCAGCTCATCCAGAGCCAAGTCTATTCTTTGGTTGAGAGCAATTTTGAGCTCCTCGTGAACCCTAATCGACACATGTTTGTCATAGTTCGCAGTTCGCAGCTCGTATGATGACTCTGCCTCGGCGTTGAGTTTATTGATGGCTGCTCCGATATCCCCGCTATTGTTGCTCTCCTTCAACTGCTGCAGCTTCTGCTCGAAGTCTCTGACGACTTCGTCGCGCACAGTCTGACAACGGAAGCTGCTGACCTGCTCCTTCTCGTTCGGAAGGTTGAACTATTTGTTCTCGATGATCGCCGTCCAGACATTTTTGCTGAGGGTTGGCAGATCGCACAGAGGCAGGTTATAGCTAGCCTCGAACATCTTGAACAGGTACTTGGGGTCAGTGCTGTCCGTCATCCGCCTGCGTAGGGCCGCGACGTCTTCGACGAAGTTGGCAGTGTTGGCTGGCTTGTACTTGCGAATGGTGTGCAGTTGGATGTCGAAGAACTTCGTATAGGGGTGCTTGGAAAGGTTGGCTGGCTTCTTGATATCGTCCCAAATCTTCCCAACTTCCTTCTTGAGTTGTTCCTGGATGTTCTGAATGTTATCAATGTCCTCGTTGAAGTCTCGCAGGCAGAACAGAATGGTCTTGATGGACTCCTGCTTAAACATTTTGATGCTCATGTCCATAATCTTGGTGAGGATACTGTACTGCGTGCCTTCGAAGGTTCCAAAGCTCTTCGCCCAGACATTGACAATCAGCATGTTCGATAGTGATAGGGCGTACATTGCTACTGTCTTCTCGAAGTTCTGCATTACTAAGGCGGTACCTGATTGCCTGCCTCGGCGTTCTTTAGTGAATCGTTGCCTTCAACATCCATGATGATCCACGGCTGCTGCTTATCACCTGAAAGCCACACTCCCTGTGTAGTTTTGTTACCGGCCTGCTTGGTTAGCACGTCAAACTTGGTTGCAAACAGTTAGTTCAGTAGGGTGCTCTTTCCGCTGTTTTGCACTCCAATGATGCTGATGGTTATGTAGTCCTTGCTGGAGAGTGGTACACGCACGATATCCATCAACTTGCTGAAGTTGTCGCTGGGTTAGCAAGAGTCTGTACTGGTATACGCGGTCTTCTGTAATCAGCTGCTCCCTGAAATCAGTGTCTATCATGTTTCGTCGGTATATTATTGAGGCGCGACGTGCCTATACTACACAAAATAGAAGGCAAGAATGTCGAACAGTAAATCAGCAGGGTATCATGGCATGCGCATTGGTGTCACTTTCGTTGGCGAAAGCAGATTCAGATGCAGTCCTGGACGCTTTTTGGCAGAGAGCTGTATTAAACACTGCTTCTCTTTTTAGTACCGTTCTCTGCGTTTCATGTCAATCTGTTCCATCTTGATCATGAAACCTGGGTCAAGCGGGCTTTCGAAACTGTGGATGATGCTCTTGAATGAAGGCACTTCAGGGAGCACTTTAGTAGAGACAAGTTGGTCGACCTTTGGAGGCATTGGAATATCTGGTAGGAACTTCTCTGACCTTATCTGTCTGAGAGCATGACTGTTAGGTGTGTTGTCTCTTGGAGTATTATCCTTCTGTGATGGTCTGAGCCTTTTAATTGTGAAAAGGTCCAGAACATTGAGTTTCTGGCTGTTCTTTCGCTCCAAACGAGGACTTACCATTTACTGAGACTTCTCTTCGTAGTTGGGTCTTGGCAGCATAGAATTTATATCACTGAAGTTCTTCGGAATCTTGATCGTTTCGAGCATTTTCCGACTATCGGAAGTATTCAATCGAACCGGTTTGCCTGATTTCTATCGCTGAGCACTACAGACCTGTAGTAGCGTATCGAGGCTCGCCCGACGTTTGACATCAACTACTAAACAGTCGCCAATCAAGTTGGACAGTGACTGCGAGTATTGCGCGGGTATACTCTGATAGATGCCCTTCTGCACTTTTTTGAAGAGCTATTTGGTGCTTTTTGAGTCTGTGTGGAAAGGTTAACGAAGTGCGCACATCTCATACAACAGACACCCCAACGACCAAATATCGCTTTTGTAGCTGTAAGGCTCGTCTCTCCAAACTTCGGGGCTAGCATAGTAAGGTGTGCCGGTTTGAGTGTATGCTAGCGAAGCTTCAGTGACCTTACTCACGTTCATATCGCCGAGTTTAGCAGTACCATCCACGAAGAACGCGTTGGCTGACTTGATGTCTCGATGCAAAATTTTCTTGTCATGTAAAGCTCGTAGTCCATTCAGGAGGTCAAAGGCGACCTTCCAAACTTCCTCCTCCGTGAAGCAGCTTCCCCTTCTCTTGTGCGCCTTGATCTTACTCTGAATGTCATATCAATGTACCTGCAAATCGCCTCCATGAGCCAACTCCATAACAATGCACATTGACTGGGAGGTCTGGTCATAGAAGGCTTCCTTGTAGCGAATGATATACGGGTCATCGATTGATGCGAGGATGCGCACCTCATTGAGGGCATTTTCGATATCCTTCTTCTTCTGCCTATCGAACTTCACCTGAGTGGTTGAGATTCGTACCTTCTTCAGAGCATACTCCTTGTTGTCGATGTTTCTCCGTACCTTTACAACCTGGCCGAAGGAGCCCTCTCCAAGTTGACTTAGTACCGTGAAGTCGTTCATTGATTGAGTCATTTAATTATATTGTAGCCGCTGCGTGGCGGTTTATAAGCAATCAGACAACTTCATTATACACCAAAGTACGCCTTTTACTCCAGAGTAACTCCTGAACAGAGCCGAAGCCTATGTCATACCCGACGAATGACTAAGTCATCGACGAAAAACGATACTCGTCATCATTCGCTAAACAACATCTGTGTGCCTGACTGTTACGATGGACTATCGTCATCGCCGAAGGCTATAGAATTGTTTGTGCATAAAGACAATCACTCCTAATTTCGGTGCTTAATGGCTTCGACCAAGGCAGACACACCCTGATTCACTCGACACTTCACTTCTTCGTCATCGGTAGCCACGTCATTATCGGCGGTGGCCTCCATAAGTTTCTTTCCAAATCGATGAGGGAAGCCTAGCTCACTATCCTCGAAACAGTACACCCGATAAGTCTTGCTGCTCTGCTTAGCACGAAATCTCCTGATAGTCTGAATAGCAACGGACAGTTACGTAGTTGACACTGAGACGTTCTAGATGCTTCCGTTGCTTACGGACCTTCTCTTTGCGTTGGAACTCAGCATGCTTGCGGAACTGCTGCAACTCCTCAGCATCGAAGTGTGTAGAGCTCATCGGTGACAACTCATCGTCATCGACGAACTTCCATTTCATACTAGTGGCGCCAAACTTCATACCGTTGATTATAGAGAACACCTGCTAACTGCTAATTAGAGTGAAGCTGTGCTCGAACTGATTATAAACTCTTCTGCCTCTATTATGCATAAGAAAAGGCTAGACTGTGCCGTGGAGTCCGAGGACACGGAACGAGGGAATCTGTACATCAGTGGTGTGCATGCTGCGAAGTGTTTGGAGAATCTTCAGGCTGTGAACATTGTCGCAGTCCTTTCGGTCATCTCCGAGAGGGAGATACAGTACTTCAAACTCAGCGAGACCTATGAACACGGCGACATTCAGCATCTTCAGATAGATGCGTAGGATGATGAAGAGACCCAGCTGGTACCACTTCTCAACTAGGGTCTAGAATTCATTAGGAAACATTTGAAAAGTGGGAATGTGCTGGTGCACTGCTTCGCTGGTGTGTCACGCAGTGCATCGATGGTAGTGTACTACCTGATGACGTAACACAAACTTACTTACGAGAAAGCACTGGAGACACTTCGAGCAAAACGGGAGGTTGTTCGTCCGAACGCCAACTTCCAGCATCAGCTGCGGTTGTTGTAGCTCAAGCTCTTCCCAAACTGACCGTTCTGTGGAATATATTCTATTCATAATTTCCATGGCCCTGGAGCTTAAACGCAAGAAGAAGTAGAAGTATAGCGTGTGTTAGTCTCAGCGACCTTCTCGAGGAGGAGTCACTGGTGAACCACACCCTCAAGGACGAAATTGTACTGTGATTGTTCGAGCTGTAGGATAAGGAAGTCAAGATAAGTTCCATCGTGGAAACTGACTATCAGCGACGCATCGTGCAGCTGCAAAACTCTGCCACGGCGCTCTGCAAGTTTATCGAAGTCGAGCACAAGAAGAACGTACCTACTGTGGATCTATGTAGGGCGATCTCAAGACCATAATAGAACATCTATCGCATGGCAGCAAAAGCGATGGGAGTGAAAACGTAGAGGACCTAACCAAGAAATTACAGAAGCTATAATACGATTTCGACCAGCTCGTGCAGAAGCAGAATGAGTCGCATGCCCAGATAAGTGAAATCAAGGAGAAGGTCAATGCTAGCCGCACTGAAAGAGTAATTTATTCAGGGGTGTTTCGGAACATTGAAAGGGAGATCAGGTAGAGCGAAGAAGAGTTCAAGGTGAGAGCCATTTTTTAGTATAGGTTCTATTGATCGAACGATTCAACGCTGAAAAGCGCAAGACCGAGGCTGTCCTGCAATACAACAAGTACCGTTAAGAAACTGCTAAAAGACTGGCCAGTGCAAACCGTTCCCTAATAAAATCGACGAAAGAGCTTGATACGAAGCCGGCTTCTGTTCGCGAAATCGCAGACCAATCATCGATGCAGCTTAAGCAGACCATTTGGTAGGCATCCAATCATAACAACAAGAAGTTTATGGAGTTGCCTCGCGCAACTAATGGGTAATCATCGGTACTGAGGCGATGTGCCGCCACCATGCATAGCAACGCTAAGCAGGAGGATAGCACGATCACCTCAACTCAGCTCCTTCTGAAGAAAATCTAGTCGGATACTGGCGTAGAAGCCAATGATCTGAACCGATACATAAAGAATATCAGCGCCATTAACGAACACTTGTTCGAGGAATCCAACCGTCTGACCAACCAAATCGACGAGCAGTAAAAGTTAGTGGCAAAGGTCTAAGGGAAGCGACATCGTAAGGTAACCGGCTCCCCGAGGGTAGAACGTTCAGCAGTCACTGCAATCAAACAGATGCAGGAAACTTACAAATCCCTTGCCGCCAGGGTGGCTGAAGAGGAGTTGGAATTCAATTCCTTCTATGTAACTGCTGTTTAATCCAGGTTAATCGAGAATTTGAACTGCTTTTGCAACTGCTGGGTATCGGCAAAAATGGATAAGATGGATCCGCCGAACTTCCCACCCTGTTTCGGTGCGTTGGCTAGCATATCCAGCCTCTATTGATGGCCAATTCTACTGCTTCGACCTTCACCGCTCGAGAATAGCCAAAGTAGGATGCACTCAGTGACCTCCTAGAACACACCGACAAGAACAAGGAGTGCGAGAAGATCATGCTGAAACGTGAGATGCAGGAGTACTGCCAGAAGGAGTTAACGGCAGCGAAGGACGCCGCTCGTAAACAGCAAATGCAACGCACACTGCAGAACAGAAAACGCAAACTGGTCTGACCTATTAATTGATTTCCTAACCGAAAAGTATGAATGCTGGAGATCGACTGACCAAGCAGATCAAGAACTACCTGTACAGCCCAGACGGGCAGATTGGCAAGGGGTTCACCTCGCAGGTGTTCCGTGGTAGCAATCGACATCCATACAGGCACTAACATCACAACCGATGAACCAGTCGCTATTAAGGTCATCGACACACGAGGCAATAAGACAGAGGTTGAGCACATGCTGCTGCGCAACGAAATCAAAGCGCTCAAGATGATGACTCAAGAGAACGTTGTGCATACGTATGAGGTATGCCAGACCGCCAACAACGTCTACATGATCGGTGAGCTGTGCTAACAAGGTGATCTTGGTGCACTTATCAAGGAGAAAGGTACCAAACAGACATATGTAGGAGCCATCAAGGAGGATGAAGCCTTGAAGATCTTCAAACAAATTCTCCAGGGGCTGCAGCACATCCACTCGAAGGGAGTTATCCACCGCGATATCAAGTCAGCCAACATCCTTCTGAAGAAGGGGACACCCAAGATCGCTGATTTCGGGTTCGCAGAATTTGCCAATGAACGGCAAGGAGGTGGCTACAATGTGGGGTCACCACTATACATGAGCCCTGAGGCCTATAGAAAGAGTCAATACTCTGAGAAAAGTGACTGTTGGGCAGCTGGAATCATCCTTTACGAGATGCTCATCGGTTAGCAACCATTCAAAGGCGTTGACTACAATACGATGGTTAAGCAAGTAGCCTCAGCTGATTGCTATCGTAACCTTCAGGTTTCCAGCTTCACAAAGATGCTGCTTTCCCGGCTATTGTCAATCGATGTAGAGAGACGAGCAGACACCAGCGAAGCACTTGCATTGTTCAAGGATAGTCAGCCCAAAGTGGTCTCCGAGACCATTATTCGACCATCTTCGCAGAATCAGCCACGATAAACGCTGCTGGTATCGCAATTCCCATACAAGAACAAGTACCAAGACGCTCCGACAAAGCCACTCGGAGAGAATAAACCAGTGTCCATTATTGTTCCCGACACCAGGAAAAACAATAGCGTGTCACCCGTACCTCTTAACCGACAGCAGTTCAAGACTCAGCAATAGTTACAAGTTCCAGCATCGATTTCTCCAAAAAAGACGCAGATTATGATCAATGGGCATATTCGAACAAGCCACGAAGTCGATAAGCCACACAGCTCAGCCAACAAACTCCCAGCCAAACTTGAGGTGCTCCTCAGCGTACTCAACTGTTGCGAAGTATTCCATGGAAATCCAGCGCTTGGGCGGCTTTACCTCCTGGCAGTCAAGCACCTCCAATACTTATTCAAGATTTTCGAAGGTGAGCTCAGGACAATCGCCCTGAACGAAAATGCTCGCAACATCTTACATGGAGTTTCCAAAAAAACCGCTGAACTGGCTGCATCAGCCAGTCTCGACCGTGTTCCAGTCGACCCATACTTCACGCATATGTTCACACAAATTAGCCCTGACAGTCAGGCGTTTGTCGAGTACCTGCAGTTCTGGCTCAAAAGCAGTATCTCAGCCCTTGCGGAAACCCTGAAAAAGCAACAGTTAAATCCCTCCGAAAGACCTCTTCTCCCACAAACCTTCAACTGTTACGTGCATGCCGGCCATTACTACCTGCTAGTAGACAGCCTTCGCAGAAAGTGCGAACTCGCAAGTGACACACCCTTCCTGCGTTTAGCAAGGGACTCCACAGGCCCGACCAACCAAAACCTGCACCATCTGAGCGAACTCACCCAGACCCTGATAGTTTGACCTTGATGATGCTCACCTAAATCCATCCATCGAATATAACTGGGTCAGTCGATGCCGCAGCAGCATATGGGGGTCTCATATCGCAGGTAGTCTAGGTACATAACTGCGAACAGCAGAAGAATCTTGCGACTTTCGTCCACCTTGGAGGGAAACTCGATACCAAACTTGTCAGCACGACTGAAGGTTTCGGTGCAGCATCCATTGTAGATGCTGCTGATCTTGCCGACGCGTAGATTCAAATGGTCGAATATCATGTAGTCGATGTTGGGGCAGTAGCAGCAGCGGAAGCAAGGGCATACATTACTCTTCTGCCAAAAGTTGCCTTCAATAGTGTACAGGAGCATGTTGTTCTCGCCTGATAGAATCTGGATGTGGGCATCAGCACATGCGAAGTATGTGCCTGCGTAGCACCAGCATGGCACTTTTATGGTTCCAAGCAGCCTTCCCGAAGTAGTCTTCACGATCATCTAGTTCTCCAGGCACGGGCAGTTTTACCAGCAGCAACGGCATGGACGTTCACACACTGCGATATCTTCGTTGAGCATTTTTAGTGTTCCCGTGAAGGGGCGGTTGCATACGCAGATTACCCTGCTGAGGCACTACGAATCCTCGCGGAGGATGCCTTTCTTGGTGCAAACCGAGAAGTTCGGGTCAGACTCGGATACTGTGTATTCGTTGGCTGCCTCGCAGAAGCACCCACAGAGATTCTGCATCATATCGTTCTTCTGGTCGACCAGGTAGTACTTACCCTCAATCTTCTCCTCGGCCTTCAACGCCGGTGAAGATTCCATGCTGAGATTCATAGAGGTTACGGCTGCTGCTGTTATAATAATGCGATGTGGCAACTCTGGGTACACTTTGAATAAAACCATCATAGCTCACTTCTGTAGACTCCGCTTAAGATCAGCAATCTACCGATCACGCATTTCCAGTTCGTGTTGGTGCTTACGTTCTGCCTATTTCATTCCGGCATAGATTTTGCGTAACTACCCGGAGTATTCCTCGTTTAGCTTCCCAACCTTGATTTTCTCTTCGTGCAACTGCTTCTCCTTTCTGCTGATGCGATCCAGCAGCACCATCATTTCTTCTTCCCCATAGGTAGCCCGATGAGGTTTCTTCTGGAGCTATTTCCTAATCAGCTCGAATTCGGAATCAATGCGAGTGGCCAGCTGCCCCCTCATATCCTCAGACTTCTTGAGGATTGCCTGAAGCTGTTCTTTTTATTCCTGCAGTTTACGAATACGCTCGTTATCCTGGTTTACAAACATTTTTGTTCTGGATGGTGAAAGTTCAGCCAACGATAGCGATGATTTCACATGACCAATGGCAAGCTTGCGGATCTTTGCCTCTACAGTGCCCAGCCTCTGTAGCACCTCTCGAATGTTGAGTTATGGGGGTGTCCACACCGCATCCAAATCACTTTCACTTGGGCTTGTATCGGGCGTGTGGTCGAGCTCTTTCGAAACGACTGCTTAGGGCTCCAATTTGACTTAAATCAACACAGGTGACTTTAGAATTGCGTCTATCTGCTTACTGACAATTTTGAAGAAATCGCTAAGTACACGGACCAAACCATCCTTGTGTTTCAACTCTACCTCCAACTTATTGATTTGCATCGAGAATTCCACCAATCCGTCATCCCTTAATTGCACTGCTCGGAGGGTCTGTTCCTTTTGTTCCAAGATTAAGTTGAGTCGCTCGATCTACCTGCGGCTCCGTTATAGGTTGGCGGCTGGTTCGCGCTTCAAGCTTGCAGCACTGCGAAGTGGCGGTTCCATTTGTTTGTATTTCTGCTGATCAGCCCAGCAACTCTCTCTGACGAAATGTTCACCAATAGTATTGTAGCCGCTGCCTTCGTAGAGCTGCTCAGTCCCTCCTTGGCTTTCCTTCCAAACGGCGGGCTTGTAGTATTCCCGATGGTTCATCATCGCAAGAATTGAGTATTTATTTTATGCCATAGTAAATGGTCATGGGTACATATCTACCCCATCAACCTGAAATTTCTTCAGGAAGAGAATCGTTCGCCGAATGTGAGCAAAGACATTTCAATTTTATGCCAGGCTGTTGTTGAAGCTGCGTTACTGACAAAAGTCAGCGGCTTTTGCAAATTTGTTAAACTGAGATGTTACCTTGGAAGACGCGAACATCACAGCAATCAACTTCCCAAACAAGAGGAAATAACTATCGGCTAACACCTCATCAATATCGGAGATGATTAGTGAAGTGTGTTCCGTTATAGGCCTAGATTATTGGTTCAAGCGAATTTTGACCACCGGAAATCATCCTTAACGCAAGCCAGCAGCCTTTTTTATTAAATTGCTGTGGATAAATATTAATAGTTGGTGGGTGCCAGCATCATACGCCGTGAACCTCACCGTTGAGTGCTCTTTTCACTAAATGAACGATAGGATCACTCGTACTCACCTAAGGGAAGCCAACATAATCGACGGGTATTCCAGGTAGCTCTTCCACTTCATTGCGAATTTGGCAACGGTACTACCGTCGATTACTCGGTGGTCGCATGCGAAGCTCAGGGGCGTCTGAATTCATTTGGACTATTACGATGCGCTTGGCTACCACCTTGTCAAAGTTCTCGCCTTCGTAGCGGGGGAGCGTTTTGGTGCTTCCGATTGCGACTATGCAGACCTGCGGTGGGAGAATGAGTGGGCCAGCATAGGTACCGCCGCCGACTGCTCCAATGTTACTCACACAAATAGTGCCATCTGCAAGATCAGAGCGGCCGAGCTTGGTCTCCTCAGCCAGTTTTTTGAGCCTGATAAGTTCCTCCTGCACCTCGAACAAAGACAGATTCTGCACATTTTTGATATTTGGAACCGCGAGCCCGTGACTGGTATCGATGGCAACTGCGATATTGTGGTTATCGTGCAGAGTATACTAGAAGGGTCTTTAAGCATCGTAGGTACTGTTAAGAACGGGGAAGTCCAATAAAGCAGCCGAGAAGAACTTCAAGAAGAACGTCATGAAGGTTAGCGATTTTCCTGTACTCTTTTTGAGCAGTTAACGCATCTTGACCTAAGCTTACCCAAGATATTACCAGTTCTGTGAGGTCGACTTCCTCGTGGAGTAGCAGGTGTGGGATTTTGTTGCTCTCTGTCATGGTCTTCTGCATGCCTTTCTCGTAGCTCTTCATAGCTATCGTCCTTTTCGAGCTTTCTATGACATGAGGCCGGGGGTGATGGCTTTGATGGCTATGTTGGGTGTGCTGATGTTGCTTGGGTGCTGGCTTTTCTGGCTACTGCTTCTTGCTGGTAGTTTTCTTACCCTCCATGAAGTTCAGCACATCCTCCTTGAGTATTCTTCCGTTCTTGCCGGTTCCCTTCACATCCTTGATGTCAAGTTTGTTTTCCCGCAGAAGACTGCGCACTGCTGGGGTTGCTTCGATGCCAGCATGCGTACCACCAAGGTCGGCACCCTGTGCTCGCTGGGTGGGTTGTTCCACCGATTTGCTAGGTGGCTGAGTAGATTTGTTGCTCTCAGCTGGTGCTGCCTTTCCATCAGGGAGTTCTATCTCCAACAGTAGCTCACCGACCTGGCATACTGAGTCCTCGGGATGGTAGATCTTGTGAATCTTCCCGGTATCAGTAGAGGTGAGCTCCGTATGCTGTTTGTCGGAGTCGATATCCGCAATCTTTTGAAACTCCGTGACAGTATCTCCCTCCTTCACATACCACTTCTTCACGGTACCCTCCTTGATTTCTAGGTTAACCTCGCGATACTTTCCCCAAGGTCAGGTAGCTTGAACTTCTTCACAGCTCCGAACCATCGAGCCATCGCAAAGGGTCGAAGCAGGCCTAGCTGCCTCGTCAACACTATCATCCGAATAATAATGGTAGTGGGTTACAAAAGTGCGTTCCAAGCCGCTGATCACTCGTAGAGCTGTGCCATCATCGCCTTGAGATGCTCGAAGACAGTTCTCTCGGGTGCTCGTCCCATGTAGTCCAGGACATCTGCGAGGCTAAACTATGAAGTTGGAGGGATGTTCTTCCAAGCGAACATCGGCTGCCATAAGTGTCGTTTGTCCTCCCTGTACAGTGCATTGATGTTGACGAGCTGCACCAAGGACATATTTAGACGAACCAAGTAAAACTCCCGAGTTCGTTTATGCTCTGCGTTATTGAAATGGTAGCAGAGGTTGAGCGTTTCCTTCATAAGCTTGCGCAGCTTCGCCAGCGTGGTTGCTTCAAGGTTGCATCCCAAGATAAACTGGTAGTCGGCTTGGTTGGTGAGATTGAGCACCCGAGGATTGAAGAGTTTTGCCCTCTATTGTGCCTTCTCCATTGCTTACTTCTTCACCAGCGTGATCTTATTGCATACCAGCTGCAGATGGCCGTACGATTCGGTCTAGACAAACTCCCCGAAAGTTTATGGATCAATGCCGAACTCGTTCTTGACATTGTTTAGAGCCTTGGCAACATCATAGATTATTAGGGCTGCTTCGAACTTCAAGATAAGGTTGAGAGCAGCAGCCCATGCATCCCTGTTCTCCTTAAAAGCTATCTAACCGAGCAAGGATGATATGTGGGTGAACATCTCGCTCTTGTCCATTTCCTTCTTATATGGTCTAACGCACTATGCTTCGCGCTCAGGAGATAACCGGTGCGTATGTGGAAACGACGGGATATGCTGCCATTGTTCCTACGTGAAAGTTATCGACCGAATCATCCCACAGTCTAGGCTGAGGTTAGTGAGTAGCATGTGATTATTGCTATTGGTAGATTCCTTCAAGAGGTTTCTATCTGTGCGCCTATGTTCTGGGCTATCTCCCACTTCCCCAGTCTGTTCAATCACCACTGACAGCATAGGGCTTTTTGTTTCGTTGGGGTTAGGCCTTATTACTGATTCCATGCTGAGATCTCCGGTGAGCATAACAGCGAAATCAGCGCTCGGTCCCATAGGATCTAACTTTATCGACTTGCTTATCTTCTCATGCGGTTATTTATCGATAAAGTTCTTCTTGAAGTTCATCTGTTGAGCATTGGACTTCTTAATCAAACTATCTGACGACATCTGAAGCACGTCAATACGAGGCTTCATAGTGCTGCGCAGGTTGCTTCTGATGAGGCTGCCTTCCAGTACAAATGGGTCAAAGTTTTTACTCCTTAACAAAGGGTGCTTGTAAAGATCAATGAGCTTCATACGTCTTTCCGCATCGAATTCCAACATTTCTCGCAACAGCTTGATGATGTCTTGTGACAGTTTCATATTCTGCAGTCTTAGACCGTCGGCACACAGCCGTCTGATCTTTTCTCTCGAGGTAAGTTGGTGCGCACCCTGAATCAAATTCAGCAGTATTGACCCGATGTCCCAAACCAATGAATTGCACATGTCCACCTCTCCAAGATGGGCGTTGTCGAAGGCTTCAGGTACCTGCCTCAGCGGATCCCACACCAACGTAGATTTGAGCCCACCGTGGAGATCTTGGTCGTATACCAGACTTGCCAACTTCCACTGACCTCGAACTTGAACGAAGTGCTCTGGTCGCAAATTTATGGGGTAATAGTCCTCTTAGTAGGCCGCGTACACTGCCGACATAATATCCCTGACGATGAGAACTGCCTCCTTCTCATCGACAGGATGCTTCTTTATGTAGTCCTGAAGTGTGCACTCATAGGCCTCGTAGTAGTGTATGACTCCGAGATCATAGTTGGAGATCTCCTTCAATCGCAGCCAGTTGGGATGCTCTCTCATAGTCCAAAGCACTTCAGTATTGTATTCGAGCACAGTTTGAAGTTGGTGCTGCGCAACTTTCTTAACTACGAAGACCTTGGAGAGGTAGCGTTGCTCGTCCTTCGTAACGGGATACACTGAGTACACTTCATTGCGTTCTATTGGTTGCTCCTCGTAAGTATAGCCGTCAGTCTTTGACATCAATTGTAAATCAATATGGAACAACAACTAACAGATAGTCTTATGAATGTTATTCAGCAGAATAGCACCTCAATGTAGTAGGTGTTGAAGAGAAGCGTGTAGTACCGTGGGGGCATGCGAGCAGTGATGTGGACACCCCTTACCAACACTTGGTTGCGCAGGCTCGAGAGGTTGCTGCTATGTTCCCGAAGTATCTTGTCCACCATGTCGCGGTACCAACTCTCGCTCAACGGTTCGGCCTTCAAACGCTACTCGATGGCATCCTGCATTGTTCGTTTGGGGAGGAACAGTGACGGATCAGGTTTTGGAACTTTCTTGCTTTAATTGTTGCATTACGTATCGGTTAATCTTCTTTGCGTAGTTCATCAGCCAACGGTTGAGCTGGAAATCGATCTACGGATACTGCTTTTTATTGTCTTCCAAGCGTTTGAGGTGTTCCTCGTTTTCCTGGTAACGTGGTTCAGGCATCTACTCATCAAACTACCGCTCATGGAGTATACGACGGAGCTGGCTTTCAGGCTGCCCATATGGGTCGAATACCTGGCTAAGCTTGTTGGTGTAGCCGCTTCTGAGGCTATCGGGAACAAGGCTTGGTAGTTCGTCCAATTCCTTGATCGGAATATTGAGAGCTGCGAGGAACAGCCGGTCGATCGATGTGATTCGATTACGCTTGTTCTTTTCCTCCTCAGCTTTCATCTTTGCACGGACCATAGCCTTCACTGCAGAACTGTCCCTTTCAAATCCACCCGTGCCATGCCTTTCGTGGTAAAATTGTGCCTGTTTGAGCTGACCCATCATGTAGTACTTGTAGCCGATCTCATCATAGATGATCAGTTCCTTCTCACGATCACCAATGTGCCAAGTGTACTCAAGCGACTTCTTCAAGAATAGCACCCCGGAGGCATGCTGGGATACTTTGCTGCAGCACTTCGCCAACCCAATGAAACTGTCAATGAGCACTGGATAGTTCATTTGGGATTTAGCGCTGATTCTGGATTGATTGTAGTAGAAGATAGCCTCCTTGTAGGCCCCAAGCGAAAGCATAGTCTCGGCCAGGTACAGTAATGTCAGCGAGAACTCTCTGATCAGCTTCAAGTCGATACAAAAGTTCAAGCAGATGATGAAGTCTTGCTTAAGCAACTATCTTACCGTTCTCGACAAGACTAATGTTACCCATATCGCAGTGGCTTATCACGTCTTCGGCTTGCTGCTCCATCATTTACGTGAGTAGCTGTTTCTACGGGGTTAGTGTTCCGCCACTCTTGCCGAACTGAAACCGGATGTACTGTCTGCTGTGATGTGCGGTGCTCATGAAAGACTACTTCTTCAACGCGATAAGCCTCGAGTTCTTTCGGAAGTTTTCCTCGGTGAAAAGGATGTTCTTGTTGACTGGTGAACTCTCTTCCGGCATTTATGACTTCTTCCGGCGATCGGTGCCACGCTATCTGTGTGAACTGAAGCTATGAGCAACACCACGGGACTTAGTCTTGGGGTACTCTCCACTTTTGCCTGTAGGTAGTTTGAGATTGGTGCCTGCCGTCATGGGAGTCATATTCTGGTACGAGCTGTACAGCACGAACTTGTCGCGGATCGTGCGCCGGACGCTCTTAGCCTTTATTGGCGAGAACCGATTGTCATCCTCAGCATTTTCGAGCTGCATCCTGGACAATAAAATATAAGTGGACGATGCTATTAGCTCGACCAAGCCAGTTATTTATGGGAATATTGACTGAAGTCAAAGTCGTGTAGGGTCGGCCAACCGTGATTTATAATAGGCCTCATGAACATTAAACTCTTTGCCTTTGCGAAGGGGTCGGCCTCGGCACCAATTCTCGCCATCTGTGCCGAGAAGGTAAATGAAGACGCTTTAAAGGCTGAGGCTACCAAAGTACCTTTTCCAGCTAACCAAGGTGCTCTCACAGTTGCGTTCGATTGACCTTCGTGCGGAATAGCGGCAGAAAATTAATACAGGCAACGGCAGTTGGTTCTGCAAGCGTGATGATAAGGACATCTTCTACTTGATGCTCACCAGCAACGCCTATCCTGAACGGTTGATTTACGAGGCCATCAATGAACTACGAGAGCACCTTAAAAAACTTGGCAAGAACTATTCGACCGAACAGGACGTACAAACTGCTATCTAGCGTAGTCCACATTGAAGACGCATGCTCGCGGAACCATGCAGTAGCTGCTGACAAAGTACGAGAACCCAAAGCAAGTGGATAAAATAGCAGCAGTCAGCAGCAATCTTGAGGAAGTGCGGTCCAGTGTTCGGTCCAGTGTGCGGAAGATCCTCACCAATCAGGTGGAGTTAGAAGATCTATAGCAGAAGTCGATGACGTTGCGAGGTATGCTCCAATCACTAGCTCAGACCATGCCAGTCAGTTCAGCAAGAGCGCAACCGAACTGTAGCGGATGATGTACTGGCGCAACTGCAAGCTCAAGATCTGCATTGGGTTGGTTGTGGTAGCCATCCTCTGCGCCATCATCGTACCCATCGTGACGAAAGCTACTGGTGGCAGTACAAACTATCTGCCGTGATATTTCGTTGGCTAGTTGGATATCCATGGAAAATCACGACAGGAATGTTCGCAGACGATCGCGATTGTCAAAGAAAGCAGCTGGTCTCAAGCGATAGCTCAGCATCCTTGTAATTATTGAGATGCGCCGGGAGAGTTGCATCATTCCCGTTAGCTTGTCGTTTTTAGCCTACTCCAGCAGTGTGGTGAGGTTGCTTCGTGGGTGCGACCAAGGGGAGGCCCCGTGATACAGTAACTCGAAAAGCAACTCTGGATTTCGGTTGACGATGGCGTAATAGATTGCCGTATGGTACCGGTAACTGAAAGCATCGAGGTTGCAACCGATCGTGATGAATAGCTGACAAATCTCGAGGTTGTTGAGGTAGGCAGCATAAATGATTGGTGTACGCCCATCCTCGTCGATTTGGAAGAGCATTCGAGGTTGAACACCCACCATCGATCGCAGGGTTTTCATATCCTTCTTTTCGATCGCCCGAAAGAACAGGTATGAACCTTCGAGCTCATACGGTTGCGGCTTGCTATACATACCTTCGTATAGGAGTCCGTTCGGGATGCCGAAGATATCTCCTGATTGTTTTGCTCGCATAAACTTTCTGAGGAAGTCCATGATCTTCTCTTGGCGGGACATTCTTCGATACGACAAAGCATCTTAAGGTGGTCTGAAGGAGATAGGACGGTCAATGTATCCCTCTTCTTCACGCTGAGTCGATTGTTATGGTTCTTCGACCTCTCTGGTTGGTGCGTGTTGCCACATGGTCATGCTGTCAAGTAACATGAGATCACACCTCATTTTGATCAGTTTCTTTTCCTTGTGCCTCCGAAATTCTTTGCAGAACTACGGATCGATCTTCTAAAGGTCAGCGAGACTGCCGATCCTCGAATAACTTTTATCAGCTTTAGCCTGCCGATCTCGTTGGGCAAACGATCTCACGTCCCGAAGCATCTGATCCTGCTCGGTACGGTTTAGCCGTTAGCTCTTCTGTTCTGCATACGCTTTCCTTTCAATTTGAATATCCAACTCCCTGGTGTCAAGCTTGCCATCGAATACCTGATCAATAGAAGAAAGCTTATTGATGACCTTTTTGAACTTTAGAGTGGTGCTTTCGTTGAGTCGGTCCCTTTGGTTATACTTCAACCCTCGGCGATTCAACCGTTTGCTATCCCTACCATTAGCATACTATGTACCTGAGATCGCTAAGATCGGCTGTACGAAGTTATCTTGGCCTGTTGACCATACTCGTGAGTCCAAGTTCCTCTCCAAACACCTGCTAGTATGCTTTCTTCTTCTTGGTAGTGCTGCGCTTCATCATGTAACTTTCCGTGAAGCGGTGTAACTGGCTGGATGCTGAGCCAAGAGACCCCCTTCGACTACCATTGGAGTAACTCTGCTTGATCTCAAGAACACGATCGTTAAGCTGTAACGCTGCATCCAGCTTTTTCAGTTTCCTTTCCTGTGCTTTTGGGATGGGGACCTTCAGCTCCTTATTCAGGACAATCTTCGTGCTAGCTTTCAAACTATTCTGCTGCTTCTTGATGGAGAGGATGCGAGCAGGGTTATACTCTTTGGATGGTTGCTGTAGACCGTATTCGGTGACCTTGACCGTGTCGGGGCCATATTCACTCATCTTCTTGATGTTCATCTGCAGGTAGTTGGGTGAGTAACTGACGCTATGATTACGCCGACTGTTGAGGAGAAGGTTGGGTTGTGGGTAGCCTATGTCGTTGTTCATCTCGTTCATTCGGACGTTGCGACTACGGGAGAGCTAGCTGTTGATATAGCTGCTATAGATGGCCCGGTGCTGGTTGGGCAGCACCACACTGCCGCTGCCGGTTAACTGCACTGTTAGGCTGGGCTGGATGTGCGTGCGGTAGAGCATAATAAAATTCAACGATGGATAGCTGCGGCGGAAGGCAGTAACCTACATCCTAGCGACTGCTCAGAATCAAGTGTAAGCATCACTTGGTCAGCGTTAGTTGTCTAATCACAGCAGTGCTCGCAATATGATATAGTAGGTCACATCACTGAGCAACAGCTTTTCTAGTCGGCGTGAGCAGGAGCTGGTGGTCGTTCGGTTAATGGGTGTTCCTATTCGTTGGTTAGGGTGAGGTTGTTCTGACCGTGGACTAACTTACCCGAACCCACTTTCTATCCTTTCGAAGGCGACGGTTTGGCTTAAAGCTGCCTTGGAGAACGGGAAAGAGCCACCTCCACTTTCTTGACGTTCTTGCCAGAAGACTTACTCTTTAATGAAGCCTTCCAGTCTCCCAAAACGATTTTCTTGTTTTGATCAGGTTCGAGTTCCATACAACGATCGACGAGTTCTGCTGCTTACTTGAGATTGCCTTCGTGTTCGAATACTACAGCAAGGGATTGCGACACCTTCATCTCCCTTTTCCAATTGAAAATTTACAGCTCATTACCCTACCTAATGACTACTTCGATGTGCCCTTTGCATTAGTCATAGGACCCAGAGTCGATACATTCCTGTACCAGCTTGACTCGGCAATCGAATTCGTAGATCGAGGGATTGGGATAGCAAGGCAGTTTCGCTACTAAATCCAAAGCCTTGCTGAGATGGTTCTTCCTCTCAACAACACTCAACTTTGAATCGAAGCCCAAGGCATACTCCTTCTTGAACTCCTCTATCTTCTTGATGGAGCACTGCTAGTTTGTTCGTTTGAGCTCCTCAGCATAGTTTCTTTGCAACTCATCGATATTTTTGAGCCTGCACTTGCTCATATCGATCTTCATCCTGTCATTTAAGGCACGGTAGCCTGACACAAAGAGGACCCTTGCCTCGTATCTTTAGTACTCATGCTTTTAGAGATGCAGCACCTCAAACAACCACTCGAAGGCTTCTAACTTGGAAAGTTCAAGCAACCATCTGCCGATGATGACTTTCTTGATAGCCACGTAATCCTCATATTCGTTGAGATAGTGTTTCATTAGTTCAATTGCCTCCAGCGTATGGTTCTGCTTGTACAGAGTGATGACCTCTACGCAACTGTGTTCCCCTTCATGCGGCATCACTTCAAAGTCGAAGTCGAACAGTATCAGTGAGTTGATCTTTACAAGCTGAATCTACCGATCGCTTTGTTTCAGATCGCGCAAGGTTGTTCGTAGCAGCTTGTAAAACTATTCGTAGCGTGCAAGGTTTTTCCGCTTTAAGTAGAACTCCAGAAACATTATGCGAAGCTAGCTCAGCAGCAGCGCACTAGGATGGAATCGCTCACTTTCCTTGAGGAGGTCTTATATTTCCCTACCGATGCGCTAGCAATCAAGCAAGGCGCCCTCTCTCAGCTTCCTTCTGAACAGGCGGAACGTAGAGAACACGTAGATGCGGTACTACTCGTCGTCCGAGCGAAAGACTGTGCTGTCCCTGCGTTCAAGCAGATCGTCAATTGAATAGAACTTAAGCATAAATTATTGGAATCAGCTAAAGCGTGCGGTCGAAGTGCTTGAGATTGTACTGCGGAACTGCCTGATATTGATACTGCGAAACCTCGCTAATGCTGACTCCAGCTCTAAATCACAGGTATGTTCGATCTTGGATATTAGCGATTTCATCAGCCATTGATCGTTTACGCAGTTTACCTGCTAGGTTGGAGGGCGATGGTCAATAGGTGCTACTGGAGGTGAGTGAGGCCGATTCTCCAACTATTTCAGTTTTTCGTAAACAAGCGTATAGTTTTCTGTGAGGAAGTCGTTCATAGCCTGCAGCCGTTGTATCTAAGTTTTTTCTTAGTGTGTGATCTACTCCTTAATGGTCTCGATACGGGTGACTGTTGGGGAGTAAGACTGTTGCTGTAGGACTACTGGCTGGTGCACCGAGGTGATAGTTGCTGAAGGTGGTAGAACAGACGCTGTTATTAACTATGAGATTACTCGTGAGAGGTACACTTGGTCCCACAACCATACGTGAGCCTCCTTGGATGTAGGATGCGCGGGGTGACGATACCATGACCCGAGAAAGTTGCGCCGGAGAATTCGATCGGACAATATGTGGTGCGCCATACACTAACTGACTGTTGGCAAGCGGGGCATCAGCGAGCAGTAGTTGCGTGGGCGATGTCACCTCAATTGGCACATTTAAGGTCGTAGTCGTAATAGTCTTGGTATCGCCAGATTGCATTTTCCTCATGGATGTGTGTCCCTCCAACGGTGACAGTGGTGACCTAGATTGTTGCTGCTGCTGTTGCTTATCCGTCGAGAAGTACGTTTCCTTATTAAAAGTCATTTCACTCAGGTCTTTGAATCGGCTGGGTCTCGAACCACTTCCAGTCGACCCTGCAGAAAACATCAATTAAATTCAAACTGCCAAACAATGCTGCTTCCCACCACCATGCCAATAATTTTTATTCGGTTGTAGATCCTCCCTCCAAAATATGTTCGCGAAGCAGATTGAAACGGTGGATGAGCTTCCGCTGGCAGGTACCTCAACTAACAAATGTAGATCGGGACAGGAAGTGCACAGACGTCTGCTGCACCATCTGTGGACTGAGCTTTTTCCTGCTGATGCTGCTGCTGTCGTTTGCAGTGTACACCAGCGGTAACTATCCAGGGTCTATTCAGAGCATTACTACAAAGTAAACTTTCCCACAGATGGCAACCATCGTAGCTGCTCGCATGAGCTCAGTGGCTATCCCTATGTGTACTTTGCCGATCCTTCCGGGGATGTAAGTGGCGGTTTAACGAAAGACGTTCAACAATAGAGTTTGCGTAGCTAGTTGCCCTCGTGGCAACGATACATATCTGCTGTGCAAACCCACCGAACATATTGGGTGTCGTCCGAGTTCGGGAGTAACCATCTACGATACACACGTCGACATCAACAGGCTCGGTGGCTTCTGTCTGCCAACGAGTCCAAAACTGCGTGAGCAACTGCTGCAGCGCATCAACCTCACCGATAAATGGAAGTTCCTTAACTTCTACGACCTAATCAAGCTATCGCTGCTGTTTGGACTATTCGTTGGCATCATCCACATGTGCGTGGTGCAGTGCATTCCCAAGCTCATTGTTTGGGTGGATCCTGCAGTGGCAGCTCTCATGTTCTTGGTGCTGGCCTTCGTTGTACTCCTCGATTCGCCAAGGTACTTGATTTAGTAAAGCAGCGCATGGAATCAGTATCCTGGAGTCAAGGTATTCGTTGGGCTATCTCTCATGTTGCTAGCAGTTGCAGTTCTCGTCATGACGTTCATCTACCGAAGGCATCTCAAATTATGTGGGGTGCTCATCAAGTACGCAACAAGGTTCCTCGCCGATAGCTTCTGCGTGTACTTCTACCTGCCTCTGTTCCTGTTAGCAACACTTGTGCTCTTGCTGCTGTTCCTTTGGCAATATGTTGCGTTCTCAACAGCAAACCCTCCGTACCGCGTAGCCGATGACATTTACTGGAGGGCTTCCGGCAATACCTTTTTACAAGTCCTCAACGTTCTTGAACTCATCTGGGGACTGCAGTTCCTAAGAGACTCATGTAACAGATTGCTAACCAAGTCAATTTCATCATATCGGGAAACGCAGTCGAATGGTACTTCTCACATCGCCCGACTCACTGTGAGGCTCCACTCAAGCGGCTGTTTAAACGTCACTTCGGCAGCATCGTCGGAGGCTCACTGCTCAACAGCTTCTTGATGGTGCCAGACCTAATCTTCGACACTATAAAGGTACCGACTAAAAATATCACAGTGCGAGCGAAAAGGGTTTATGGGCAGGTATGCTGCTTGCTGTGAGGCAAGCTGTGGGTGCTGCGATAATCTCTTCGAACTTGTTCGATCGGACGTCTACGCATACATCAACCTCACGGGAATACCTTACTGCAATGCTGCCAGAAACTGCGAACTTCTCTGCAGCAGAACCTCCCTATTCTCGGGCAGTCATTCCTGCTTGCAGATGTACCGTGCAGCTGCTAACTGGGTCAACATGGCAGTCGTGCTGCTCATCTGTTATTGCCTTATGAAGGGCCGCACTGGAGATATTTCACTCATCTCGCTGCTCATCATTGCAGTGTTCTCCTGGTGCATATCCATGTACTTCATCGGTATCCACACTGATGCGGCCGAAGGTTTGCAGATTAGCTTCCTGATGGAACACAGTTTGGAACATGATAGCTACCGAACGATGATTCGCTGCCCACCGGTACCACCACACTTAATTCCAGGGATTACGCATCTAGATCGAGGCTGCCGACTTGTAGCTGCATAACGTGCAGGGCGCGAACTACCCGATGCACCCCCCACAGTATTGACTGCTGACTTATCACGTATGAGGCTTTTATAGGTTTATTGGCTATATTCATAAAATAAACGCGATAATTATATTGCGCAATGTCAAGACGCAATCGAACCACCAGCCACTTTCACTCTCGCAACAGCGATTCCTTCAGCAAGACGGCTTACATGTATCCCAACCAGCGCCAGCTTGGCACTTCCTTCAAGAAGTTTGGAGCCACCAAAAGCACATTCTTTGAGGAGAGGCAGCGCAGTCTCACCAACTCTGTGTTAGACTACCAGCAGAACCTCAATCAATCCATGCAGGAGCCACGAGCCGATCAGAAATTTATTGAGGGTAAGCATGCTCAGCCCCACCCTGCAGCTAAGGAGTTACACCAGCGGCCAATAAGCGGTGGTGAGGGGAGACATCCTCTGAAGCGAAGCGTTTGTGCTGTTTAAAATGACAACTTCAGAAACACCAAGCCAAAGCTATTCAATGCCAACTTCAGTCATCACGACCCAGAAATTTGTGTTTGTGCTCATTGTACCTGCGGGCGTCACATGTGCAAGCTTCATGTCGTACAGCCCAATATGCACAACAGCACAACCTATCAAGGTGACTTCAATAACAAGCGGCCGTTGCACAATCTTAGGTTTAGACCTGCGACTGGTCACTACTCCAAAGATCCCTATGTCGATATGAATTCCACCTATGGCAAGGACTTCGATGGGAAGAATGGGCCAGTGGAAAGACCTCATCCTGATGATTGCCTTGGCGTTGGTGGGCCAGCAGCTAACCTTACGACATATTCCTCAGGATTTCCCGGTTACCGAGGTGACAATCAATACGTACTGCCCACATGCTATTCAGGTCAAACCCACCAATAATACCCATCTGAACGGTGCCCTTGGCTTCCACGGGAACTCAATCTACCGCAAATCCTACATGCCGAGAGCTGGAGGTCCTGAAAACCTAGCCCGCTGGACCAACCATTTCAAGAACGGTGAGCCATGGTTAGGTAATACCACCTATCGCGAGAATTTCAGAGGTCCAAATACTGACGAATACAATTCCAACATTAAGGCAGTTCAGAAGCGAGATATTGACCCAGACTTCGGCCACCAATACGGTATCGTCCGATCTTAACACAGAGACGACTTACAAAAATGACTTCCTTAACCAAGGCAACCGGGTGTGCCAAGCCAAGATTGAGTTGGAAAGCAAGATCAAGGGAAAGTTTAGGGATACCAAGGATAAATTTGCAGAAAATAGCGACTTCAAGGCCATGTCGCCTGACTTCCACGCAATCAGCACCAGCCGGCACAGCTATGTTTGATTCCCTCGGCTTTATAATAACTCGCTCCTTGTTACAGCATACCATGTCCAAGCTCACAAAGCAGCGTGAAAACAACTTTGTCTGCACTTTTAAACAGAATGACCGAGTGCAAACATACAACGCTCTGAAGGATCCTTATTTGGAAGCATACTTTCACCTGCCAAGCATTCGCAAACATCTTAAACAAGTCGTTCGACGCGAAAAGACATAGAAGAATATCAGCAAACACTCCCAATCGAAACACAAGAGCAAACCCGACAAGTCCAAGAAGCTGCAGAAAGCCAGCAAACCATAGTCAGCAACGCTAATGCCGTACCTAATCCCTCGCCGCCACTGTGAACACAGAATCGACTAGATATACCGCGAGTATAACAGTTTGTCGCAACCTCCTGAGACCCGCCGGCGAGTTAAGACAAAATCCTGAACTACTATGCGTGTATACATCGTCAGTTGCATCATTCCGTTTGGCTGAACTCCTGCAGCTTCTGCTTCAGCTGAAAGATTTACTGTCTTAGCTGCACTATCTCCAGACGAAGCTTGGTGGTCTCCTTGGCCTCCTTGGAGTACTTTTACACCATCTTGCTTAGGCTCTCGTTTTCGCGGGTCAAGAGGTCCACTTGCTGCTTCATTACATCGTTCTACTATTCGAAGTAGCTATCCTTCTCCATCGAAAAGTCCCTCGAACGGTTGAGGATCTTCTGACCCTCCAGGAGCATGTTATTCTGCTCCTGCAGCTACTCGAGTTTGCGACGCAGACGGTGGGCTTCGGATGTAGTTGTGCTGCTGTTTAGGTTAGACTATCGAACTCGGCGCAGGGAGTCCTACAGTTTGGAGACGGCCTGCTCACGGTTCGTTAGCTACTACCGTAGAGAACATACTTCATTTTTTAGCCTTAGTATTTCTGGGGTATTGACTTCCAACAGTCTCTTGGAATTAGTTCGCTCGCACTCAAGGTCAAACTACACGGATTTTAGATGTTGCCGAAGTTAGTTGTTCTCCTTCTGTAGTGCGTCGACCCGCCTCTCAAGAGTTAGCTTGACATTGGATAACTGAACTACTTCGGTTTTGAGCTTCTGCTGCTCAGTGCTCTCCACGATCATGGTATATTGAGAACGGTTCTTATCTAGGTTGGCCATTTACTATTTGAGTACACTCACTTCGTTCTGCAGGTTCTGGCAGCGAGAGACGTCATTGCTGCGGGCTGCCTGAAGCTTGCTGTTATCGTGCGATAGCTTGTCGTTGACCTTGCGAAGTTCGACTAGCTCAGCATTCAGACGATGTAGCTCAGCTGTCTCGACTCCCAACGGCTGTCCGTTCGGTTGAAGTTTATGCACAATCTCTAGCCTGGATGTCCGGTTACTATTGCTGCCATTACTCAACGCCCGAGAATTATGCAGCTCAACCGACTGCTGAGCTACGACCCGCTCTAACTCCTCATTTTTCTTTACTGTAGCCTCCAGCTTTCGAACGACGTTAATGTTCTCTCTGTGCAAAGCCATCAACGATTCGTTAAGCTGTTCAATATTTACATTTGGGCGATGTTGCATTGTGTCGTGCACTCCAGACTAATTCAGCGACTCCAGCAGGTTGTCCATCGACTTCTCTTTTGGCCTTCGTTCGTTATAGCTGTTGATGCGTGACAGCTCAATGACCTTTGAATCCAACTCCTGTGGAGGAATCGACTTCTTTGTGAAACTGTTTTGCTGATGAAGTGGGAAGACTTGCGAAGTGTGCATAAACATGGGCGCTTCCCCAGGCAACCTCCCAAACTTTAGGTATTCCAGCTCCTCCATCAATATGCGATTACGTTGAGCAAGCTCACGGTTCTCTGCCTCCAGTCCTTTCTGCTTCCTGTTTATTACTTCCTCTCGTTTATTTGTCAGGATGCTGTAGCTTTGGTTGAAGTCAATCTGGTTGCGGCACTTCTCCTCAACGATCTTTGTGTAAGTCATGATGATTCGTTCCATCTACTCCTACAGCCGTTTGATCTACCGGTGATAGAGATCCTTCTATCGAGCTTGTTAGCGGTTCAGTTCTACTAACCGAGCGATGTCGCTCTTGAGCGACTCGATTTCAAGAAGAAAGTTAAAGGTACTCTCATCGTTGAGGTTTAGGTTCTCTATTTTGTTGAGAGTGAATGCTGTCTTTACCTCCCTCCTCGCCATGAATGCTCTGTAGCTATACACTAGCATGTCCTTAGTCGTGCGACTCGTAAATCGCAGCTCCAATCGAGTCTCGCCTGGGAGCTGTCCGTTTTCAAACTGAGCATGCTTTACTCGTGGTTCTGGCATATCATCTTGAAAGGTTGCCTGCAAAAACCGCAGCAGATCCTCTTCGTACCTTTCGGAAAATCTAAGGAGCAGGCGAGTATTGTCCTTCGGATTGATATCTACGCGTGGATCTGCTACCGAATACTCGAACTTGTAGCAGTTGTCGGTGACGATGTCTTTAATTCTCATAACTCCATCGTTGATGCGTAGATTTGCCTATCGGTCGCGAGTACGCCCCACCATGAACACCGTAAAGTTGCCGACCCCTGTGGATAAGATAGTTTAGATGTTCTTCTTCGTGAGAAGGTCAATACGCACGGGTCCGAGATCAACTACTGCCGTACCCGTCGATTCCTAATCTAAGCTCTACGGATAGCTGAGCAGCAGGTACTCGTATTTCTGCGCGAATGGTGGCTCCAACATCGGAGGGATCGCACATGTAAGTGTTACCGCGAACATGCGATAAATTTGTGACCATGCCGTTCCTCAATCGAAACCAATTGATGGCGGTGGGTAGCACCGCTCCCTTATCTTTGTTAGAGTAGCACGTGAGTGTTATGTTGCTGTTAGACTCGATGGTCTTGGGTTGCACTTCCACATAGAAGTTATAGTTTCCTCGGAAAGTGCTGGGCAGCAGCCACTCGAGCATTTATTTTCAATTTAATTGATAAACCAGCCTTTAGCGGTCCTCAAACGTCAATTCTACCGACTATTGGTGCTGCAGGGATGTTGCCTCTGGCAATACGAATGATGTTTTCCCTCACGATCCGAAAATTTGTGGAAGAGAGCGATCTAATTGCCTTTCCGATTGACTGCCAATAGTGGTGTTCGATTATATTATTTACACGGTGACATGATGAATCCATCGGCGAACGATCAGCTCAACAACCCAATTCCCCCCAGCCAAAGTGCAGGCGAAACGCGATTCTCAAATAAGTCGAAGATCGACGACTGCTCGCTGCTCGTTGACGACTATGAGAACTCCTAAACACCGGCCCCAATCCTCGACAGGTCTTGTGTATTTCGAAGGAGTAGCACAATTCCAGAGAGTCCTTAACCTGTCAAGCGTATCAGAGCGAGTTATTGGAAGGACCGAAGAGACTGGAGAACTGTCAAACGACAAATTCAAAGTGACTGGAGAAAACTTCATCCTGGAGACAGAACTGTTCGAAGCTGGCTCTTCCCACACTATGACCCGTTCCCAACTTGTACTGAGATACTGCCCGTCGATTCCGACACTTAGGATGAAGACCTCACCTCAGAGTTGTATTTCTAAGGAGATTTAAGTGTGGAATGAGTCTCAACATCATACTATTCAGTGATTTAATGACCACGTGTCAATTTTTGACTGCTTGGATGTGCGCAAACCAGGTCTTTTCTGCATGTGCAATCGATCTCAGGTGAAAATTGCTGCTGGTCGTCCCTTTTTAGCCGATGTTATGAAGCCTTTTGTACGAACTTTAATAGACAGTCAACTCCATGGATAATCAGTGAGCAATCGATCAATATTGGTGGATCGTTTTACCGAAACGCATCGCCACCAATCAAATTGGAAAATTTTCTCGATAGGGCATGTCCTTGATCAAGAATTATCATTGATGATGGGGAAGGGATCTCACTAAACGGTTGTTCCCAATCTCCGAGGACTTTACTGTCAACAGTACCTTCCTTTTAGAATTTCGGTGGTTCCTTATTCTTTTTTAGCTCTTCCATTGACCCTCTGATGGTTGTTTTTTAGTACTCTTGCCAAGGAGGCAGTCTAACAGATTTGGATGGTGTATTCGCTAAATCCACTGGAGTACCGAGATAGATGATCACACAAGCCCCCCCATTGTCGAGGTCACCATTGAACCAACTTCTCCGACATGCCCTCTCTCGTTTGTACATTGTGCTCTGACCGATATATAATCTTCGTTGAAGAAGAATATTAAATGTTCCAACTAATCACGAAATGACCTGTGAACGATACGATCAAGAAAAACTAGCATGGAAACGAGACTTCCTTACTAATGGCCGACAAGCTTCTGGGCGGCTGTTCTGTTTGAGAGCTGTAAGGGTTAACTGTCATATTTTCCTACCTTTAGCGAGAACAAAGCGAAGGAGATCAGGGGTGGTTCTCTTCCGTTTCTGCAGGGAATACCCTAATGGTCCCAAGCCCAAGGGATTTAAAGTCAAGCGCATGACTTGCAAAGAGTTGTTAAAAACAGTGTTCGACTGAAAGCACTTGAACACCATCACCCTTTTTCAGGCAACCCCTTAGTTACGTTAGTACCCCACCTGCTCACAGAGGAGTATGTATGTATGTATGTATATGCGTCCATGAATTATCAATCCATCGGGTCGGGCTACGGCGTAGCCTTTCCCTGTCCATCGATTGATTTGCCTGCGGCTCGGAAGTCCAGT
>ERZ724508.451-NODE-451-length-29457-cov-5.149480_pt1 | contig 29457 bp, 35 predicted proteins | sample MGYA00376041_ERZ724508 | MGnify/ENA primary metagenome ERZ724508 (study PRJEB28724, sample SAMN07190887) | wastewater metagenome | isolation source: effluent of sewage treatment plant in Hong Hong | place: USA: Christiansburg, Virginia | collected 2016-03-01 ...
TTAGTCATGACTTTGCAGCAATCGATTTCAGTCAGGGTTACTCCAAATTGGAGTTATGGCCAAAGTACCATTTATTCAACAGTAACCTGACATATACTGTTAAGTGCTACAACTTCCTGACGACAAGCTCACCGAGCCCCATTGCCATCTCAGGATTGGTGGTCAATACGTCGGCTGATATGACAGGCTACGTGCCTACTACAACAAGCATTACGCTCCCCTCGCTGACAGCATTGCTTACCACGACTCAAGGTGGTGTTTCCAAAAATTTCCTAACGCCAAGTGCACTGATGGAAATGTCTTTCACATTCTCATCGATTGGCATTGACTCCAACAGTATCCTCTTCATCGGGTTCCCCATGTACTATGCTAACGGGCTGGGTCCCGATATCAAATGCTACGTCGGCTCAACTGAAATCTTCTGTTCAGTCGCGAACCGATTACTGACTGTGAAGTACATTGGCACCTACGCGTCTGGAGTTTCGTTCGTGGTGGTTGTTGCAGGTGTCTCTCAGCCCATCAACTACAACTCTGGTACCTTCTACTACAAGATTGATCTCAACAACAACCAAACCTACATCAATGTCGCTGGTACGTTCAGCGATACTGTGAGTTCAACTGTACTGCAAATTCAAAACTTCCCTACCATCCGTGTTACCCAGTTCACCCATTCATCAGATTTCATTCGCGATACCGGGGTTACTCTTACTTTCCAATTCTACCTGGCCTCATCACTCTCCACCATTACTGTTGGGCAACAGCTCATCCTTACCTTCCCACCCATCTTCAGCGATGTGCTCAGGTTCGCCAGTCCAACTTGTACCCTCACCCTGACCTCCAATGTGCTCAAGAACTACATAAATAGTTGTTCAGTCAGAGGAATCCGTATCAAGATGCCCCTCATCGATACCTTAGTACTGGGCAGCAGCTACATTCTTACAGTGAGTGGACTGATCAACCCCACAGCTATGTCGCCAAACTACTACAAGTATGAGATATCTATTGCCGACTCCAGTAACAGCAACATCGTCCTCAAAAGCTTCTCTTCCTTGTGCAATTACATTATGCCGATATTCATAACTGACCCAAGTAAAGTGTATCTCAACTACTACGACGGCACTGATGCTCTTGCCAACACAGTTTACACTTACGCTGGAGTACAGTCCAATCCCATTTACATCAGTGCAGGTACTCCGGTCGCTAGCAAAACGTACAACCGTAACCTGTACTTTACCAGCAGTTCGGCTTCGGTGCTGACTCAACCCGAATCAGTCACCTTCCTGTCCGGTAGCAACCCAACCGGAGTTAAACTATCGGCTCTTACCAATGGTGTGCAGTACGTGTACATGAGCAAAACTGGTGATGGAAGCTACTATTCGAACCTACCGCCATTAATGCTCATCAGTGATCTCAACCAACAGCAGGCAATGGCGTTGCAAAGCTCTGCTTTCTCACTCCCAGCTGGAACTGTCGGCACCAACTACAGTATTGTTGTTTCCTTGCCAACATCCCTTTATCCAATGACCAATATCAACATCACCGTGACTATCCAAGCAGGTACGGGGCTGTCTCTGCAGAGAAACCCAACCGTCATTACATTCTATCCCAAGCAAACATCGGCAAGCATCGCACTCTATATTGATGATGCTACACTATGGGTGTCAGGAAGAACTACCACCCTAACACTCACACCTGCCTCCACTTATTCGGGTTCCGCCAGTGTTACCCTTACCTGTGTGGCAGCCCAGGTGGGCACACCAACTGCTACAGTCACGCCCATCAGTGGACTAACCCAGAAGAAGTTCTACACTTTCAATGTCCAGTGTTCTCACTTCGGTTACTTCATCTACCACATCGAACGAACTTTCACGTATAACACCACCGCTTGCTCGTTGTCTGCCCAACAGATTCGTAATTATGCATTTGCGAGCACTACCACCGGCCTGAGGTTGGCAGAGACCTACTTCGACTGCCAGGATCAGTTTGGTATTTTGAACATCCCAACGATCAATACTAACACCCCACTAACCATTAATGGGCTCAAGACCACGACTGACTATAAGCTGACTGGGTTCTGTGAGAATCAGATATCCACAGATTCGCAGTTGGTTCAGTCAGCCTTCACCACAATCAGCAACACTGGATCCATCTCCAAGGTCACCTTCACCTTTGCAACTCCATTGACTGTACAGCAGAAGATCAAGCTTGCCTGCTACCTGGCCTTACAATTCAAGATCAACTACCAAAAGGTAGCCACTTATGATGGATACTACTGCTCGGAGTTGCTCAGTCGCCGACGAAGGTTGCTTCAGCAAGAACCCTCTGTATCCATTCCAGTCGACTTCCATAACCTCGTTGTCTTCTTTGGAATCAGCAATGATCTCACCATCGATGGATCTGCAGCATTGGTTACGGCAGCCACAGCTGTAGGTAATACAAGTCTCAAAAGTATACAGTATTCTTATCTTAGCTTCTGTGAACACGGACATCGTTGGTATGTCTAGTCTGACAAGCTATACAGCATCAACAGCAGCCTATATCGGTACTGCAAATGACCTAATTGGAACACCATTCGTTGATGTGGGTCCTAACTACGTGTACGTCTACGATATGAAACTACCCAACAATGGACTCATCTACGTTATCATCGGTAAGGATATGGCTTATCTAGGCGATACCACCCTCTGGAGCAGGGATCCCATTATCAGTGAAATCAAGCAAGGTTCAGGCCCCAACGGTCTCCCAGCTGAGTACTTCCAGGTGCTGGTCTATAAAACAGCTGACGCGATGAGCGGCTACTTCTCCTACACTACATTGCCACAGGGAACATTTACGCTGTATATTGTCTGCTCAGACGAAAATCCATTCGATACCGCGCACTTCTCCGGTATCCGCAGCTACTCGCTTAAGAATGAGATACCAGCCTGGTCAGCGAGACTGCTTTCGGCGGCAATATTGCTGGCAATTCTGCTGCTCATGGCCTGATCCAACCCATATCAAAATATTGGAACCGTCGAAAAGTATTGCTTAAGATGAAGAAAGGGTTATGCGTTGGTATTTGTGATAAACCATCACATTTGGTTGATGATGATCTCGCCGTTCGTTCCATAGTTGGGCTGCCCGTAAGGTTGTGGATATCCTGGTTGCGGCATCATCGGTGTTCCATAAGGCTGGCCCATTGGTTGTCCGAACGGTTGTGCTACCCCGTAACCCCCTTGCTGTTGGTTGGGAATGATGATTGTTGTTTGATTGTCACTGGGGAACGAGCCTGTCTGTATGGGGATCTGATTTCTTTTCCTGCAGCAGAAGTAGATGAGCAACCCAATTCCAACGAAGAACACGATAACTCCGACTGCAACACCGGCGGCAGCGCCACCTGTGAGGGAGACGAGAGCTGTTGTTGTTGTACTCGTACTGCTGTAGTAGCTGTAACAGTCCGAGTAGTAGTACGGGCACTGTCTGTAGACATCGCAGCAGTTTTTGGCACAGTTTTGGCTGTAGGCGTCACAATACGAACTCATTTAATAGATTTCATTGGTGGCATCCTAACAGCCTTATAATGCATACAACCAAAGCATAATAAGTTAGATCACTCCACGAAGTTGATTGCTCGGCCCTCATCGCAGTACTCCTCATCGTCTTCCTCAATGTTCACCAATTAAGGTTGTTGCTGGTTTAGGTAAAGGTCATGTAGAGCAGGGCCCTCCACCTCTGAACTGAAGATCACTTCGAACTTCAAGTACTCTTCGACCTTACTGGCAATGTAATGTCTTTGGTTGGGTGGGCAATCCATGGGGGGTGGGAACAACGGATCCAGCGACATCCTACGTCATTCGAGATGATACCTGAGTGCGTGCTCCACCATGTTAGGGATAATTCTGCCTAGCAGATTCGACGACAACTCGAGGCAAGGATTTGTGTTGACCTCGATCAGCCAAGGACGAAGGTTCTCGTCGAGCATAAAATCCAATCCAAAAACCTAAGTCGATTGGTACTGCATACCTCAAAGTTGAACTCCTTGTTGGTGGGGTCGAGCTTGGAGTAGGTTGCCTGTACAGCCAGCGTCGCGATTTCCCTCATCTTGCTCAGCACATCCGCGAAGTTGTACTTCTTCTCCTTGAAGTGTAGCTCAAGGTAACGTTGAAATTCGCTGTAGCTCAGCTTGTTGGCCTCTTCATACTTGCCATAAGTTTCACTGTGCTTTTGAATGGCGTCGTTGGTAAGGTGAATTTCGCTGTTTTTTGTATTGTCCAAGTCAAACAATTGAGAACTCGTGCGTATGTAGCCCTACCGATACCAGTATGCTCTGACGCTCTTACCGGATGACGTGATGAGTAGGTAGTGCCTGATATCGAACTTCCGCCGATTGTACAGGAAAGGTCTGCTCATGTACTGTTGCACAATGTAGGTGAGCTGCTAGCCGTTGGAATGGTGGCGACGCTGCATGAGCAGATCGTCCAACTCTTTGAGCGAGTCGATGACATGGATGCCATTGCCACGATTGCTGTTTTATCCTGGCTTGACGATCCAAACATTTGAAAGACGGTTGCCCTCCTTGATAAGGTGAGCGCGTCTTCGAAACTCTCTTTCGAACTGTTTGTACTCGTCCCCGACGTGGAAAGTCATTGGCACCATGTCGAACAACTAGCGGTTTGTGAGTTGGCAATATTGCCGGAGATTGAAGAACAGTGCCTTTTTGTTGCCAAGGTGGCAGTTTCCCGGCATGTGGTTGTGCACCAGCTTAGGTTCTGCCCTTCTCAGCAATTTGGTTGGCGGTATTTTATTCCATTCAGGAAGCTAACCTCCAGTTAAAATCTTATCTTCACTTGCTGGAAGTTACACCGGTCGGGTCCGCATCAACTTCGTCTCAGAGTCGCTGCGAGAGGAGTCGGAGCAGGCGCTGGTGTTGAGGTAGGCAATACAAGCCATGCTTTCAGGTTTGTCTTGATACTCGAATTGACGGTTGAATACTTCCTGTTTTTTAAGTTGTGTCCACACAAAGTTGGCTTGCTCTAGAGGACCTTCTGTCCACCAATGCCTACGCTTCATTAGGCTTCGAACAAGTTCGGAGTTGTTGCCACGCCCTATGTGGTACACAAGCTTCTTCGAGAAAGTCTATCCCATAAGTGGCTACACACTCAGAGAATTCGCAAAATTCACCTTGCTGAGAAAGGCACGATACTTTTCCATCTTCTCGCAGTGACTAAATTTGTTCATTTGCAGCTGCATGCTACCCCCCTTCCGCTTAATCGACTTCGCACTGTTCATAATATGCAGTCCGTTTCCAATACCCGTGAATGGCTGGCGATCAATTGACTGTCTTCGCGGATTGTCTTCGGTAATCAAGATTGGAACTGACTCCATACCGCCTCTCATAGCAGTCCTGCTTTCTCGTCTTTCTACCACACTATCTGTAAGGTGCTTGCTCGATGAAAGCAAAGTCTTGGAATTACTCTTCGACAGTCTCTCCATAATGCCAATTGTGCTAGCCAGCCTGAGAGGATTAAGCACTGCTAGTGAAGTATCCGACATCCCTACTTTCTTCTTTGGAGGTGACTTCTCGCAGAGTGGTTCAATGATCTTTTCACCGAACTTCGATTCCTTCTTAATTGATAAGAGGATAGTCTTAGCCTCCAAGCGCATGTCTCGCTGGTCCTTACGTTCCAGCTTTTGAAACACCTCAAGATTTTCAATTCGAGTTCTCCCCGTATCCCTCTGGATTTGTCTACACAGTTCCATACGGATCCTATGAAGGTCTTCTTTTTGTCCCAATAGTTCCTCCCGGAGCCTCTTATCCGGATAGGTGGGCATCATCCGCTGCTTGAGGTTACTCAAATCCTTCAATGCGGCAGGGTCTTCTAACATCGAAAGTGGAAGCAACCGTCCACACTTCCCATCGGTCGGAGAATTTGAATGTGCACGATCAAGGAGCCTTCTGAAGCAGAACTGTCCAGCTTCCACGACCATGGATTAATATATTCTTCCTCGAAGAAGCTTGGCCGGAAATAAACACAAAATCGTTAAGAAGTCACGGCGGGAGGTCAAGCGTATGATTATTTTTGCCAAAGCCTTTCCCGAGCTTGATATTGCGACTGGCCCTATAGTACTTCAATACGTGATGCTTTTCTAACTCATGCTTGACGGAGGGAGGTTAGTTATGGTGCTTGTTATTTGTATGCGAACGATGCTTGGTATGCTTCTCCTCAGGAATAGTGGGTATGAACTCTGCAGAGGGTCGGGTTGTCATCGGCCTTTATGCAGAAAAGTGATAAGGGTTGAATCGCATTTCCTTCTCGTACTGTTCTAATGCAACTCGGGATTTTGTGACAGGTGCTTAAGGTATATGCATGAACAGCGGAGGTGATTGCATAGTTAGATCTCTTTCAGAACGTTCCTCGGTGATACGATTCATTGCTTCAGTCGGGTCCTTCGTCATCAGCCGCTCTGGATTGCTGAACTCCAGCAGCTCACGAAAGTTCTCGCTGAGCTTGGGCTCAAGATACTTATACTTCTCCATTTTTCGCATGGCATGGTAAAGCTTTCGGATTACCCCGAAGAAGAGTGAGTCGTCTGAAGCTTCTCCACGGTAGAACTTCAACAGGCGTTTTTGAATGTTACTAATGAGACTTTGTGTGTAGGTGTCGTATTGCTCCTCGAGCTGTCGAGTGGCAAAGCCGCTGTATATTGACATTGGGCGGTTATGCTGCGGAGTTATAATCCGATGCCAGTAATGTTTCTTGATCTCCTTGGTGAGCAATGCTGAGGCAATGACCATGACCAATTCCAAATGAGGGCTCACTATATACGGGGTCATATAAAAACCGTCAACCCTCAATACAGCGCAGTTCAAAGCTTTCTTCCAAAAGACGTATTCAATCTGTTTCTTATCAGGGTTGTTTCGACGATGGCAAAGCCCACAAGCTTTGGTCTTGCCGCTGCCCTCTCCTGGACTCACACGTATGCTCTAGATTAAAGACTATTTCCGATATAATCGATAAGGGCTATAATTGCTTGGATGACTTAATCTGAGAACGTTGAGGAACTCTTACGGAGAGTTCACGAGGCTATGAAGAAGAGAGGTACCACTACCCAACAATTCAAATTTGGGGATGAAGTTATCAAGATATCCTTACAGCCAGACAACCCGTTGTTCAGCGGCTAAAGTGAAACCAGTCTTGAGCGTGACTCAATGATATAGCCTTCCTTCCAGGAGGCTGCACCCCAACAGAAATACGAAAGTCCACCGCCGCTGAGAAAGATATCATTGTTGGGAGCAGCTGCCCAGGAACCTGCAGAACCACCAAACTCATGCTTCCGCAACTTCTTTCAGGACGATATCGAGGACTAGCAGTAACCCTCCGAATGTTTGGCACGTCCTGATGAGGAGTCAGGATAGATCAGCGAGGTGAGTGAGCACATAAACTTTCTACTCAGCAACCATCCTGAGTCCAAGGATCACATCCATGCGGTGCTAAGCAAACTTGAGGAGGTGGAGTCTCAAAACAAATCCCGCCGTAGAGTCGAGGAATAGCTGTCGAACATGCTATCGGAATCGCTTAGTACCAGTCAGAACATCAACATTTTCGATTCAGAGTCGACCCTGTTATCCTTGAGTAAAATATCTGATCCACTTTGCCGGCTGGTATCAACCCACCTGAAGAACCTGTCGAATGGATCAATGAAAGCGATCAACGAACCGCCATCGTTTCTATTCCTTTATAGTCAACCGTTACTTAGTATTGGGAGGGATAACGAACCGTTGGCGCTTTCGCAGATCGACTACGAGAAGGAGTAGGAAAACATCAGAAAGGTGCTGAAAGACTGCAAGGTAGGATACATTAGAGAATGTGCGACAGTTGAAAAGGTGGGTACTTGGATTCAAACTGGAATTGAAATTATTCATTTCTGTGGGCATGGGGTAAAGGGAGAAAAGAACGAAGGAGACTTTCTAGTGTTCGAAGACCGTGATGGAAAAGCCGAGTTCGTGAGCGGAGAGAACATCTCTCATATATTGAAAAAGCTAAAGCGACCTTTGCAGTTCGTGTTTGTTGCAAGCTGCCATTCTCGAATGATTGGTGAGGTGTTCCTCAAGGCTGGTGTCCCACACGTAATTTGTGTGCGAAGGGAATAACGCATCCTCGATGAAGCCTGCCAGTAGTTTGTGAGGCTATTCTACCTCTCATGCTTGAACAACGCTATGAACATCTGCGACTCGTTTGAATTTGCTAAGCTTCAGGTTTCACTGATGGGCTTCCCCAAAGGTGAAGAACACAAGTTCGTTCTGCTTCGAAAGGAATCTGTTCATGAGGACCACTATTGCAGTTCGCTCACTTCTGCCAAATGCGGCGAATTCAGAGATCTGACAGGAAGACCAATCTACGGGCGGAACATTCCTGGCAAAGTGGAGAATTTTATCGTCCGCCATGAAATCATGTATGAGGTGATCACTGCACTGGGCATCCATAGATTCACTACCATCAAAGGCATCCCAGGAATAGGCAAGAGCACACTCGTCAGAGAACTAGCCCGGTACATGTACTTCCGCTCCAGCTTCAAGGATGGTATCGTCTACACGCAACTTGCTGGCTGTTAAACTGTTGATAGTCTCTTTCAAAGCCTGAACCACTAAATCTTTGATGGTGTTCGTTCCACGAAAGCTAGCTTCGACGATTGCCTGGAAAGCATTGCTGCGGAACTCAACAACAAACACGTGCTGATCGTGATCGACAACTGCGATAGCCTGTTGGCGAGCAACGATCGGATGAAATTCAAGCACATCATTGAATCACTGTTGAGACGCTGCCATCATACACACTTGTTGTTCTCTAATCGTACAAGGGTGGGTGATTCACTAAACAGCTGTGAACTTGAGTATTGTACTGAAAGGGTGTTCAACCTCGATAAGCTCAATTATGAGGACGCCAAGAACCTATTCCTCAGTCGAGCACCACGAGCGATTTTATCTGACGAGCTCCAGGAACTACTTCGATTGGAGAAGGTAATGGATATCAAACATCATCCACTATTTGAGTTTCTGAATGGGCATCCGCAAGCAATAACGCTATCGGCAGCACTGCTCGCTGATAGATCACTCAAGGAGGTATACCAGCTCCTCATGACCCAAAGTCTCGCTGATGAGTTTGCCGTGAAGCACGATTAGAAGAGAGGGTACAATGCTTTCAGAGTTTCCTTGGAAGTGTCATGGAACATCATAAAAAAACGAGAACCGGAAGCTGCTTTAATGTTCAGAGTAATGGGAATGATCCCAGCAGGACTCGATGGCGATCTAATGTCCCGAGTCTTTGGTAGTAAGTGGCGTTAAGCTGTAAAGGTACTGAGCAAGTACTCCCTACTGAAGAAGGTAGAAAGACTGGGCTGCACTTATTACAGCATCCATCCCTTTATGATCAGCTATGCCGAGTCGCTCATTGAGCTTGAAGAGAAACGGCGGTTTCACGAGAAAATCTCCGAAGAAATGTCAAGGCGATTATTCGACAGGGTCTATAAGAACATAGGAACACTCTCAGCCCAGTCCCAACGAGCCTCCGAACTATATATTGTGGAATAAGTCAACTACAAAGCTTGTATTTACCGCGAATTCAGCTTTCTTGGCGATACCAGTAAAATTCGATCCTTCTACCGCAACCTCTTTAATCATTTGGAGGAAGATATTTCTGAGGAAGAAGCTTCATAGAGTGAGCGACGTGACACCGATACCAACAGCATCCGCAGCTCCACAAGCTCAACATCCAAATTCATGAGCGAAAGCGCTTCCCATATCCATCGTAAGTTCAAAGACGAAAGCAGCGATGATGATGTCAAAGTCGGTGACAATAGTCGGCTGATGGCCAGCAAAGAGAAATCACCTCGTGGTGATCAGTAGATAGGTTTCAAAGCAAAGAAGAAAGACCCTCCAGCGATCCTGCGACTGATGCTTTACCAGGCGACTGTCCTGTTCATTGTCAAGAATCTGTCAGCATGCGAGAGAATTGTTGCTTGGGGATTGGAAATTTCAAACAAACTGAAGAGTAATATTTCTCAAGCCAACTTCTACCGAATCCTCGCTTGCATCGCCCTCATCCGAAAGGATTACATTAAGGCTCGAGATCTCTTCTCCAAGGCTCTGGAGATCTTTGCGTTGGTTGGCTGTGGATTGGGAACAGCCAGCTGCGAGTCAGCGCTCGGCTACATTCGGTTCCTCTAAGCTGAATATGCCCAGGCGAAGAAGAACCTGTAGAGTGCTCTCAAGTACTACGAGCAGATCCCGCACTTGTTCGGCAAGCACTACCTAAACCGGTGGCTGTACAACATCAAGAGTAAAATCAATAGAGAGAAGAACTAGTTGCTATCTCATAACGAAGAGGCGAAGAAGCTCATAAAGGAGGCCAAACTGGCGCTCAAAGGCAACAAGATCGACAATTTCCTCTGCAAGCATAAGGTGGGATGCTTCGTGTTCCGATTTATGTTTGACAATATCTCCCTCTTCCTGGAGTGCTCTTTCGAGATCGATGTAAAGCCAAAGAAGATACCCACCAGCCAGAACAAAGACCCGTTCATTCTGAAGAGCATTGCAACCACCTTCGACAACCAGATGACCAAGAAGAACAATCGCGAGTCTGAACTCCTTCCTATTTCGTAGGACGAGTAGCGTAGTATGGGAATTCCATAAGACAACAACGAAATCAATGGCAACGAGCTCGAACTGAGCTGGGACAATAGCGAGATCGATAAGAATAATATCGAAGACAACGAGCTCATTGACAGCGATGATGAGGATAAGTACCGACTGTAGAATGGCCTCCTCAGCGATCTCAAGTCCACCAAGAAGCTCAAGAGTGATAAAAATAAGGGCGAGCTGTTGAAGAAGGAGTCCAAGAAAGTGAACCAATAGCTGCGAAAGTCAATAGTGAGCAAGGAGACCCCCGCTTCCAAAGTAGTTAAAACCCCTAAGAACTCGAGCCTGTCTGTAGTAACCCAGCGCACCCGCACAAATTCCTCAACGATGTCCAAACTACCCAAAAAATGATTATCCGTCGGACTTGTGTACCAATTATCAAAGATTATGGAGCCATAAGAACCGCAGCAGCAACAACCTCCTAAATCCGAGAAAGTGGACCGAGCTGTGAAGATTGAGTACTGGACCAGCAACAAAAGCGACAAGAATCCCGAGAATAGGAAGACCTTTCGGATACCCAAACACGAACTCAAGGACTGCGAAAAATACTTCGAGGTTAAATATCCCAAGCAGCAGTCTAAGTACAAGCAACGCAAATTCTATACTCCCGAGGAGCTCAAGGAGATGGAAAGCAAGCTAACCTGCAACATCCATCTCCGACCACAGGGCAATGAAAAGTTGGTGATTCCATAGAGGTAAACACATACACCTGCAGCCAAGCTCGAACCCTAACCACCTGCATTACCCAAGGTTGAGGAAAAATTAGTGAGGCCACCGCTGAATAAGGAAGGTCCAACACATTTCGTCAATATCTCTCTCGCCAAAGAACTGGCGTAAACCTACAAAGGATTGCTTGAGACTACAATTAAGGAACCTCTGCTTCCTTTGGACTCACTGAATGTGACCCTCGTGAGATTCACACTCAAAAAGTAGGAGGAACTTGTGGCTTGGGAGTCTCTGCTCAAGACTTGCAAAAAGTTTAAGTTGTCGATCAAGGGTATCGGTATGGTCGGCGTCAAGAACCTGTACGCAAGTTCGCTGTACCTGAATGTGTCGGGTGTGGACGACATCGTCGATACAATTATGGGAAAGGCTGTGGAAAGAGAGCTCGTATTGGAGACCGACAACGCAGATCATATTCGGTTCGAAAAGACAGTAATTGGTTGTTAAATGTAGACTCAATTGTATAAAATGCAGCAGCCTCAAGTCAAGATCCTACAGACTGTGGGAAAAGATCTAATAGAAGCCGGCGGCTACCTAAAATCCCTGAAGGACGTCTCACTTGTGAATGTTCCAATAGCTGAGATCAGAATATCAGTGATGGACTCATACGTACCTGGGAAAGGCTTCTACAACGAAACAATAATCAAGCTGTGATGTAGATGAAACAGTCAGTCACTCAGATCTGGGCTCGAAGATTGTTCGTCCCTCTTCACGTAGGGTTCGGGAATCGAACGCTAGCTATTTGGATTTTCTTACTCTCCCTTATACTGATGGGCTATCTCATGATGCGACGGCTGCGGTTCTTCTATCATCTAGCTTTATTGGTGTTGTTCATTCGGGACGGCTGGTGGCACGGTAGGCTACACCTGACGGTATACTTTCTTGAGAACATCTGCACCGAGCGACCTCCTATAGAGCTTAAAGAGGAAGTTGTCTTCGTCGTTTTAGCTCTCGACTTCCTATTCGTCACTCGATATTTTATGGGCTCGTTCTTGAGCCTCGTGGTAGCCCTCTAACGGGTCGTCCTCTTCGGAACTTGAATTCAATTTCGAGCTGTCCTAGTCTTCCCTATTTTGGTAGAAGATTTTGTTCTGGTGTTTCAATCGGAAGTTCAGGGCACCAGTTTATCCTGTCTCCTTCTGAACTTGGCTCGTTAGTGGTTGGTTAACGAAATGGTCGCCACGGAGTTCCTTGGTACTCAGCAATACATAGTTTTCAGAGTCTCGCGAGGTCGTGGGTCCATTTAGCAAAGTGCTGTGTAGATCGAGATTGAGAAACGGTGGGTTTACCTTTCGAGGTTGTTCCACGCCGAACAGCCCGTTAAGTTGGAAGTGAGGTGCTGGACTGATTTCTGGTGGAAGTGCTTTAATCACAAGCTACTTCCAATAGCTAATCGAGCGCTTAATGGTTTATTCTTCGTAGAGTATGCTGTGGACATCAGAGTTTAGCACGGCAACTTCTCCCATCTTGTCGAACTTAAAAATTCGAATGATGGGGGCAACATAGCCAGTATTCGCAATATTTACCCACACCATCTGCCACTGCTTGATCCGTAACTTTGTGCAACGGCTGCTCATCCATCCCTTATCCTGACGATCTTGCTTAAACTATGTGAATCTCTCCCGAAAGTGGAAGTAGGGGGTGTATGGCATTGGATAGGGATCGTTTGGGTCGACTTGCTAAAGTACTTCCTACGAACAATTGAACAACTTAAGACAGTCCTTGAATGTGTTGTAGTAGCTCGTGCGGATGGCCGAGTAGGGGCTGATAACAGGTGGCGGGTGTCTCACATCTGAACACACGTCCAGCATAATGCAGGTCCGCCCATCGGTGAGGTAGGGAGGGCTAGGGTTGTACAGCATCCACTCCACCTAGGTCGTGAACATCGCCTCATGCACCTTGCTGGAGTTGTAGTTGAGGTAGATGTCGTGCAGGGCTTGCTTAATGGTTGTCCCGCTTCCAAACATTAAATTGCATGAGACAAATGCCTATGGGGTCTGCTGAACCGTGTTATGAAATATTGTTCCACGTATAGGTAGTGACCAAATAATGTCAAGCAAGATCAAGAAAGCCACTAAAAAGAAAGCATCTACGATTATCGTTGTGGAGGAGTAGGAGGCAAGGGAACCTCCGATAGCGGAGACTCCTGTTGAGGAACCTCCAACGTACACTAATGATAGAGATGATACGATATACAAGGATGCTATGTCTGCAGAAGATCGAGCAATGGCAGCCCGACACATTGAAGTCGTGCAATAGTAGTCGACAACACTTATCGAATCGAACCAAAAGGTCGAGTATGAAAGAAATGACGTGCATCCTGCTCAGGTTCGATAGGCTTTGGAGCAACAGCCTTTGTCGCAAAGTGCATCAACTCACAAGGAAGCTGAACCACAATAGGCTGCCGTTCCAATAGTGGCGACAGCTCAACCCATCGTGCCAACAATCATCTTGAATGCGATTGCCGAGCCAGTTTCTGTTGTGGAAACTGAACTGGAATAACCTGTGGCAGTTCTACCGATGTAGAAGAAGGCTACGAAGACCAAGAAATCCCCAGTGGAATCGAAGACAATCAAAAAGAAGAAGCCAGCTTCGACTCTGATCATGTAGGTCACCAGCTAACAACCAATTGAGCAACCATACGATTAAGCAGCCAATCTAGGAAGAGAAGTTGCCCTCGAAGAGAGATCAGAAAGGCAAAGGCTGATAGAGGAAGAAGAAAAACTCCTCAAAGAACAATACGAAAAAGCTCAACCAGCATAATAACCAAGGAATATCAGTAAGGAAGCCATCAAAGAGGTTGATGTACCATCCCCAGAAATCCACCCACCAGTCGTCGAGAAAGCTGACCCACCCGCTGTCCAATAATTACCCACCTCTTCCGCTACAATCCCAACCGATCAAAGCATCATTGACAGGCTCAAGCCAGCCATGTCTGACACTACCCTTGTCGAGAAGACCCCTACTTCGCGACCTAATCCTCAGGAATCAGCTCAGAAAGAACAAAGGCTCGAAGCATCTCTAAAGGAACTGGTGGAATAACGGCTCTAGCCTGCACCAGTTCAGTAGGTAGTGGCGTAACCACCTGTTGAAGCTGTCCAATACGATTCGGCGATGCACGCTGAGGTGGTGGAGGAGGTTGTAGTGATTTCCAAGACACAGAAGAAAAAGCCGGTAGATACAAAAAAGACTGCTAAGAAGTCGAAACAGAAGGAGATTAAAATTGAAAGCGCAGCAGTCGAGGTGGAAATACCACCAATCGAGCAGCAAGCAATTTCAATCGATCAGAGATAAGAAGTGTCCCACTAACTTCGCCCACAAGCCATATAACAGAACATCGAAACCATTCGTTCAGATAAACCTACCCTCGCTGAGAGCGCCGTAGAATTGACGAAATAGCCTGAGATTCAGGTCAACGACCCTCTAATTGAATCCAAGCCAGAAGCTCCTCAGTTTCAGTAAATCACACATGAGACAAACCAAAGTGGGGAGTCGAAGGCGCAGATTATTTAGAAACCAGTTTAACCAACCCATACGAATTCTGAGCACATGATAGAAGGGGCAACTGAAGAGCACAGGTAAGCAATCTTATAAGCCCCGATTGAGGTGCTGGAGGTGACATTTGCCGTCAAGCCAAAGAAAAAAGGCGCCAAGTAAGAAAAGAAACAACCCAAGAGCAAGCCAACTCAACGTAAAACAGAATCAGTTACTGTCCAATAAATTACCTCGACGCCGGAACCGCACGTGGAAGCAAAAAGATAAGATTCAGTAGCGCCACTGCCAATGCGCAAACCACCAGACTAACTTCCAGCAGCACACAAGACCGAGCATACTCAGATTAACAATCCTTCTTAACCTCCAAAACAATAAGCTTTGCAGACTTCACCAATTTAATAGCCAAAATTACCCGACCCACTCCCAACTGTTCCATAACCACAGCAATCGACTCCGGAAGTCAAATCGGAGAAGGTTTTCGAAAAGAATGAGGAAATCGTTGTTGAGCAGCCTCAGCAATCCAAAGAATCGTTAATTGATACCAAACCCACCCCAAAAGACTCTGACCAGCAGCAGGTCCCCAGCAAGATAACATAAGTACCTCCACAGTTAGTTGTTGAGGAATTGACTGTTGACTTTGCTTACTAGACAAAAAAGCAAAAGAAAGAACCGGTTTCAAAGGCTAACAAAGACTTTAAGAAGAAGAAGCCGTTCGCAAGCGTGGAATTAGCCGAAGAAAATAATACCGGAAATCTCTCACATCCAGCTTAATCAGCCATGCCTATCAAACCGATTCGGCAAGAACAGCCAATAAATATCCGCAGCACCGAAATCTAATCAACTATGTCTGTCGTAATAGAGAAGAGCACAAGTCCAAGGGAGAAACAGACCCTGCCAGAGGCGAGAAAGTCAGCGGATACTGCGCAATAGCAGCCCATGAACCGAACATCTTAGGTGGGACTATCCACGTTTCTGTCCAAACTGTAGCTCAAACCTTGCTTTAGCGATAAGCAGAACCAAATGCGCTAAACGGTCTGCATGATCAAGGAGGATATTCTCTCCAGGCTTGCCAACCGGACTGCCCCAGCACCAACCTACAGAGCCGATGAAACGTATCCAATAGTCTAATTCAGTGTCGACCAGTTTCTCGAAGAGAATGTCCAAAGGCATCGATAATATCGAGCGGCCTACGGTAGTAGCCCACCGCCAGCCCTGGCCCAGCTGGGATCCAAGAGACATTGAGGCCTAAGTCTTCTAAAATTTCTGATACGTCGCTCAATTCCATCAGAAAAAAACTTTTTGAACGTTATTTATCGCCATTAATACTTCTTTCCTTGCATTGGTATGTTCCTCAGAGGGCGTCCCTCATTTAAGGCGTTGTGCAACCTCAAAAAATCTGACTAAGTGGACTTGGATGTGCCAGAAGAAGAGCCTCGGTTGGCGTCTCGAAACAGCTATTCAGTCAATCGTATTAAGGTCATTCTACCAAATAATCCTCCGGTAAACGTTCGCCAAGCGGCAATGAAAGGATCCCTCAAGTGTGCGAGAGACCGCAAATACGCACTTCAATAGGGATAATAGAACTGGAAGAAAGTTTATAGTCTTGAGCAGCAAAGCAACCGTTTTGTTCAATGGAGGGATGAACTGCTATGCAAAAAGCACTGATGTGTAATTGGAAGAAGCTGCAGGGCAGTTTGGCTCGAAGTGTATCCGCTGATCTTTTCATCTACCTCGCTATGCTTTCTTCAGTGCCTCTTTTTCTGACAGATTTCTTGATAGCGCCTTGGATTAGGAACCGATTAGTCTCAGTAAGTGGCGTCCATGCTACTTCTGTGCTTCTATTGCCTCCCGGAGGGTCTTATTGACTGAAATTTCCTCTAGATCGTTCTCAGCGATGTCCAGCATTTGCTAGCTGATATGGCTTAGAGGTTGCATACAATTTTATCTCGGCACCTTGCCCACTTTTGCTGCTGTTTTTCGAATGTTACGATGCAGCCTGGCAATTATCCACGCCATTGCCGCCATTTTAGTCGAATTAATGGCCGTTGCTACTGTATCAATTTGATCCTGAGTCCGAACAATGAAAGTCTCCAGCCTATTTTTTTCCTCAGCAAGGTCATTCATGTCTTCTCCATCTCCATCATTGCTTCTGGGTCTCCGCCGTAGGGTTGCTTCCGAGTTGCTCTGCGTGAGCTTCTTCTTGAGGAAAGAACACTTGGTGTGCAGCTGCACCATCGTGTTAGTACTATCCATCAATACTTATTTCTTCGTTCGGAGCTCGGCTGCTATCTTGACTTTACTAAGACGCTGAAGGTTGCGTCGAGCCATGAAGGCATCGGTGGAGCGCTATCTCATCCGAAAGTGGCGATGCACGTCCGTAAAGGTGATCGATTGTGGACATGGAAGTGTTGTATTCCGATCAACAGAATTCTTTAGGGAAGGCTTCATAGAATATAATTTGAAAGCCATTGTGAGCACTAAGAAAGGCTGGTAGGTTTGGTGTGCAATTCGATTGGCCAATAATCTGCTGTCTGCCCGTCAAAATAGGTCGACGCCCCTTTCAATAACCCCAGCATTTTGGGTGTCCAGAGCTGCACCGTTTCTTTCCTAAACACGACTGTTGACGGATTCAAAGTATAAGTGCTTGCTAAAGCTTTTCAAATAAAATAATATCTTAAGCATGCTCTACGCTGATCCCTACGCACAACCCGGCATCGGAGGCACCCCCGTCGATTACCAACAAGGCCAAATGGACCAGTGCTGCCGCATCATCTGCTGGATTCTGGTCTCACTGTTCGTGCTTGGCCTCATTATCTGGCTCATTCGATGGATCACACGCCCTGCTTACCCCATCTACGTCGTTCCCCGTCACAACCTGGTTGACGTCATGCATCAAGTCAAAAGCATGCGAGGCTTCATGAACGAGTGATTCCCACCCGATAGGTTAGTTCGAAGTCAATGCACCCGAAAGATATGAATGGTTTGGTTGACTATCATGATTATCCTTATGGCTGTCGGTAGAGGCTTTCGTAGCTGTTCTACCACAACAAAACCATCACGGTGGGTTGTTTTTGATTTTCAGTGACTTTCGATGTTGGAAGAACCCCGTAGTTCCTCGAAATATCTCCTTGCTCTCAGTGAGCAGAATGAATGAGTGTGGCTGCCAGAAGGCTGACGTATATTTTGATCATCAAGAACCCTAATTTCTTGATTGGCAACTTCAATGCAAAGAGTTCCAACCGAGCCATAAAATCATTGAGGTTAGTTAAAGCCTTTACGACCAGGAATAGCCGGATGCAGACCTTTTGAAATGTGACTCTGTCCCACCAAAACTGTAATAAGATGGAGCCGGTCATCGCGAACTATCGAATACCCTTTGAGCAGGAGGATCAATGGCAGGAACACCTCAAGCGAGAAGGCTTCGTTGTGGTTGCCAACTACCTTCCGCAGGCTGAGTGTAACGAATATGTCGCCAAGAGCTGGGACATCATGGAGCATCTCGCCGAAGGTAAACTCAATCGGAAGGATCAGTCAACGCAAAAGCTATCCAACTGTTACCCACCTGTTCTTCACGGAGGGATGATCCAATATGTTGGGCACAGCCAGCTGCAGTGGGATCTCCGCAAACGCTGCAAGCCAATTTTCGAGAGAATTTGGCAGACTGACAAATTGAAGACCTCTTTCGATGGGTTTTGCTTTATGAATGGCGTAAGAAACTACAAGCCTAGGCCAGCCGATAGCTTCATGCACTGTGATCAATCTGGCACGAAGGACTACCTATGGAGCTACCAAGGGCTCATTAGCCTCACAGATTGCGATAGAGACGGCGGAGGGTTTGTAGTGGTGCCACGCAGCCATCTTTACCATCACGAGTTCATGGCCAAGAAAAAGCTGTTGGAGAAGAAGGATGATTGGTATTTGATGGAGGAGAAGGATAAGTTAGAGGCTCCATTCAAACACCACATCAAGCTGGACACGCTAGCCGGCGATTTCATCCTCTGGGATAGCCGTACATTTCACTGCAATACGGTACCTACCACACCAACCTTACGGATTTGTGTGTACATCTGCATGTTACCTTCCAAAAAAATCCCGGAAAACATTCAAAAAAAGCGTTAGAAGGGAGTTGTTGACAGGCGTACGAGTACCCATCATCCCGGAGACGGATTTCGTTTGTTCCCGGTGCTCCCTCGATTCGTCCAGGACCGCGACCACTTCCTCGAACTAGTTCAGGATATCAACAACTTCAAATCCGACAAGGAGATAGAGGATATGATTTGAATTGCAGACCATCATTGTTCAGTCCTTCCTGACAGTATGCTGCAGGCCCTTGAAGTCTCCTTCGTATACTCGTTTTATTGGTTCCAATGCTCGAATTTCGAGAGTGCCATGCACAAAGTTGTAGCGATCTGGCTCAGCCCGAAAATCTCTAATCGCGTCGATCAGCAAGCACGAAGGAACTCGAACACCTCCTGGATACACTCTTCGCTTCCTGTACTGGTACTCCATCTCCTTGATTGCGAACAGGATGCTGTCGATTATGGGTCCTGTGCTGGCAGGTTCCTGCTGCTCGGGATCTCCGAACCCTTCAATGACGAATTTCGTTCCAACGTAGTCCAGCACGTTGTAGTAGCTGCTTCCAAGGTACTTCGAAAGTGTTCGAATGTAGTAGTAGATCGCCCTTTCGTTGCTATTCTTCAGCGTCTTATTCAGGAACAGGTTGAAGAGGTTGGTGCTGATTGTGATATACTCGATTGGAAACTCTAGCCGAACGAGTTCGCTGTTGAGCTAACCAAGTTCCTCAAGTCGCTCCAAATCAATGTGAATGTGCAGCAGCTGCCGAGGGAACTTGAGATGCTTCTTGACAAACTCACGGAGCTTCTTCAGCTTTGCCTCGAGTTCTTCCGTAGTGAGATTGACTGCTAGTATTTTAATAGACTTCAGGAACGGCTTGATGTCGCTGCTGGGAAAGTCATCTAGCTTATCTAGCGGAATGTTCACACCCACCTGAATCTTACCCAGCTCGAGGTGGTTGATCAGTTGGTGTTGGTTCATCGGCGAGTCGAATGACTGGTCCTTTCTCGGGTCAATACGCTCGCTGTAACTGTCGTAGCGCAGCACCACCGACTTGATTCGGGTGTCCAGGTATTTGAAATTGTTGTTGAGAACTAGCTCCTCGAAGGACTTCCGGATGGCAGCTGCGGGGATCTTCTTGACTTGCTCAAGGGAAACAAACTCCTGAGACAGTTCATCCAGAGAGGAAAAGTCCAGCATGACTGTGCCGCTTGTCTTGGTGAGTGCCAGACAGTTCCATTGAGGCTCCTCAGTGTAGATCATTGATATCAATGGGAAATATTAGAATACAGTCATTTTGGCCGCATCAGCAATTTTATGTTGACTTTGGAAGCTTCTCCAGTCAAGGATTTGGGTGTGTGCAACATTTTCAGCGCATTGCAACGAGCAGCAGCCTCTACAATGGAGACAGCCGTAAGCATAGGATTGTCGTTTAAGTAGAGCTATTGTAGAGGCAGAGAATGGTGAGCCAGGCCAACCAACCCTTCGTTGGTGACATTGTTCATCCCTATCAGCAGTTTCTCGAGCTAGGGTGCAGTTCTGCTCAATAGTATGGTTCCCGAGTCACCCAGGTTGTTGCCATCTTGGTTAGACGCTCACTACATAAATTGAGTTCAGTGAGGCGAGGCAACTGGTTGCCGATGATTCTCCCACCTTCCTCTGCTATCTGGCTGTTCTCTCAATTACGGGTGTCTTTACTCAAGCTTAGCTTCCTTATTCTCCGAGCAAAGGGAGCGTTGGTAAGAATCTGCAGGCCATCAATGGTGATTGCTGCGTTGGTTTCTTCATCAAGTAACCTATTACGTAGATTAAGTTCCTCCAAGTTTGGCAGATTTTCGGTCAATAGCCTTAATGTTCTTGGGTTCATAAGAATATCCGCTTGTCTGTAGACTGTTACGGAGGGGAGTGTCAGTTCAAGTTGTTCCAGCTCAGCGATCTACAGACACTTCGTTAAAGTCTTCGCGGTTATCCCAGTACTATCTATGAACGTGCCAAAACGGACACTCGTTAACTTTTTCAGGGATTCAATCACAGCGTCGATTGACTTTTCAGATAGTCTATTGCCACCTGAATCAAGCATTGAGTACGTAAATCAAGGTATTCCAGATTTGTGAGATGTGTAATGGTGCTGAGATGGTCGTCATCGATACCGCAGTTGACGAGTTTAAGGTACTTCATGAAGAGAGGTTGTTTGATGGATTCACAAGTTTGAAGCCAAATATCAATAGGTTGATCTACAAGTTAGATCCTGTCAGTTGGCAGTGTGTCGCGTTCCATTATTTATTCTAAATAGGCATAGAACTCGGCAATTTGCTTGAGCAGTAATTCGAAGCTTTGCTCCACTTAGCTTCTTTTTTGACTGAGCTGTTCGTTGTCCTAATTGCGGATGTTGATTGCTTTAAGGTTGTCTGAGCGTACTCTTGCGGGACCAAACTGACACTATTTCAGAGAATCGGCTCGATGAGGCGTAATGCTAGGCTTGTGTTGGGGTGCTGCTAAACGTTGTACATGGGTTCGATGCAACTCTCTGAGACTCCCTAAGCGTTTAATCATTTGGTCTATGATTCTGTCAATGATCACTGCAGGCTCAGCTCCATCTTCTTTGAACTAAGGTTGCAACTTCACGTCTGTTGAGTTGTAGGTAGCATGGCTGACACCATTCAGTGCAAGGCTTACGCTAGAATCCATTGCTTTAATCAATTTAGAATGCATTATCAGTTAGTATCAGTTATAGTGCTCAGAGCATTGTCTTGCGGCTATGCAGCAGCCCCAGCATACTTTCTTCTGGGAACGCATTTTGATTGTTGCCAAACGAGAACCTACGAAGGCTTGACGATCGTTCTCCATTGCTAGAGATACTGTTCCTTCTACGCTTGCTCGTGGCCGATAGTCCAACACTGTACCCTGCAGATGTCAGCTCAGTTGAGGCAAACTATTTGTGGGTCTGGCACGAAACGCTATCAGTGGTTGGCTGGTTCATGCTGCTGCTACTGATCTTACTGTACAGGCTGATGTCATATAAGTTGTGGTAGTCACAGGACGGCTTCACAGCAGCTGGCTGTTTCGTAGTGGTTGCTGCTTGTATTCCGATTGACTCCTTTTCGATAGTATGTTACAACTTGATTGCCCGCAGCCGACTGAATTTTAGGTTTCTTTTGGTGACAGTTGGTTGTTGCTTCTTCAGGCTCGTATCCAACAAAGCTGTATTGTCAAGACAAACATCCACAGTTCTCTGAGTTCCGAGACTTTTTCTGTGAAAGCTGCTTGAACCTATTTTGTTGATTAATTCAATCCTTTGAGTGATGTTCTAATCCTTCGCAGATTGGGAGGCCAGAGGTAACTTAATCCTGTTCCAGACAACTTCCTCCTCCTTCATAAAATCGGTTTCCTTCATAAAATCGGCTTCCATTTTCTTAGAGTTGCTCGCGGGCTTTTTCTCAATTTGTTTGACAGGTTTGATTGGCTGTGGGGAGTTGCCACTTTCGAGAGTATCCAGAATATTCTGCGTCACCGATTCAGTTCGGTGTATTGGCTGCGATAACACATTAGTGACTGAATGCAGCATTCTATTTTCGCCTCCCTTCGCAACCAGCATGTTCGATTTAGGCTCCACAGCATTTGAGTGTATGGGGACTGTCTGTAGCATCTCGTTCTTATGCTGATCTGGCTGCTCGAACGAATGAATTTCCCGTGCCGAACGCAGCATAGGAATCGACTTTTCTTCAGACGATCGAGCTGGACTTGCAGAATCCTTTTGACTTGACTTGGGAATTTGAAGTAAGTTCTTTACTACTTTGGTCTGTACTGCGCCTATTTCCTTTGCGGCATCCAAGGCAGAGGTGTCACATTAAGCCATTGAGAAACTCTCCTTGCCAGCAAAGACTACTGAGCGGTAGGTGGGAATATTGTTCGTAGATTTGGGTGACTTGGGTACTCGTTTGGCTTTGTGTGCATACACAGAATGTGAATCCAGCAGAGAGCCTTTGTTCGGTGGATGTAGATGGGGTCCGGTTGGCTGATCGACGAAGTCTGCTGAACTCTTTCTCTGTTTGCTGCTCACCATAGATTTCTTCAAATTGTGGTCCTCTTAGTCCTATACTTCCTCGATATGACTGGTTGGCATCTAAGATTGTAAGTGGCCTGGAATTTATTGGACATCTTGGGAAACAATGATCTGGGGGGGTTCGCTGATTCTGCTGGCGCTGGCAGGCAACTCTGAAGCATCAGCTAGACCCGACCTGAAGTACTTATCGAATATCTTGTTGTATTTTTTGACCTATCTGGCTGCTCTCTCCAGATCGAAGAACTATTTCATCTCTTTCTTGAGCCGCTCCATATCCTTCTTGAGCTTTTCCCTTTCATAGTAGCCTGACTCGTTGATCTCTTTCATCCGGTCTAGGTAGTTCAACGCGAATTCCTCGCAATCTATCGATATGTTGTTTATCATCTTCATCACCTCCTTCTCATTTCGCTGCGGGTTCGTCTTGCGCATCTTTTCCAGGTTTTATTCCCAATCCTGGACAAGCTCCTCAATTTAGTACTCAATTGACTACTATTCCTACTTTAGCCGTTTGTGATAGCTCTCCACGCAACCGGGCTTAAAGTACTTGAACTCTTTTGGAAATTCACAGTACTTCGCCAGCTTTTCGTACACCATGCGAAACTTATGCTTGTCGTTGGATACAAAACGAGCCCAGTGATACAGACTTTCGTGGATAAGCACGAAGTAACTCTGGCCAATGCTCATTGACTTCCTCACCACTTCCTCGAAGTTCACTGTCTTTTTCAAGTTCTGCATGAAGATGGTTGCACCCCGTTGGAGATTCTTCACTTACGAACGGTACTCTACTACGTTCGCGTAAGGTAGCAGCATCTTCTACTCCACTTCGGCGATGATTGGAAACAGAGCGAGGTCGAACAAATCCTTGAGAAGCTGCATAGCATACTCTGTACTTTTGCGCTGCATAGTTTTTTCATGGGAAGGCAGTCGGCGTCCTCGATAAATTGTCTGCATGCCTCGACGATCTCTTTGATGTCATTTCTGAGTCGCATCGCTGAGGCTACTTGTTCTTGGTGCTGGCGATCTATCGCAGCAACTGTGCGGCGAGCTTGACGTATGTGTCGGTGGATTGGAAGCATTCATCCAGTCGTTGCTTCATTGATAATATACAATGGCAGTTGTGTCACGAAAAGATGGAGTTGTTGCCAGTCATTACTGTGTAGAACTATTCGAAACCCACCTCGGTACTGCCTGAAGCCACCTGCAACAGTTATCGGATCTCGTCTTCACTGAGTGGCTAACCGACGATCTCCGAGACCCTCTCAAGGTCTGATCGATCAATGAAACCTTTGCCATCCTTATCGTATAACCGAAAGATCTTTGCTATGTCGTGCTGACTGTCCTCTGCGGTTGTCTTGGACATCAGCTAAACGAAGGTCTGGAAATCGATGAGCTTGTTCTTTTCCTCAAGCTAGCGAATACGATGATACATCTGTCCCTTAACGTTATCGACTCCGAGCGATATGATGGCATTCTTGAGTTATGCAGGGTGGATGAACCCCGAGCCTTCAGGGTCGAACAAGTCGAATGCTGCATAGCTGGCTCAGTTACACGACTTGAGTGTGTCTGGTTTTCCCATTTGAAAGTTCCTGAGCATCGTTGGTTTGTAGTTTATAATGGACACCCGACTGAAAACCAGCCAGCATAAAGTGGACACTGCAGTCTTGCCAAGTTATATTCATGGAATCAGCATTTACATCTGCAGTCAGAAGGTTCGTGGCTGCCACCGATAAGGTGGAGAACACACGTGAGTTGCTGGAGATGATCGCTCACACTCCGGACACGTTTCTATTCGAAACAACCAAGCTGATGGCGGGCACTCTTGAGAGTATTCAGATCGGTGCTACTCTCATGGCGCTAGCTGAGAAAGAGCAAATGTTTGCCCGAGTTTCTCCTGACCTGGTCGATAGGTGTTTCAGCATGGTTTTCAATCTGATGGTGGAGAACTCATCAAGGGAGAGACGCACTCGTTCCGCTATCTGCGCGGCCGTTGCTTCGCTTGCATCGGTTAACACCCCCAAGACTAAGCTTAGCCAGCTGGGGGAGCAACTGATGCGATTTAGGAAGTGCCTCAACGGTAAACCACAGGCAGACAAGGAGTACGGGCAAAGCTGGTACTTCGTGATCAAAGAGCTCGTGAAGCGCTGCTATTCTGATATTGACTTCTACGATGAGGTCAAACTCATCATTGAGGAATCTTCGCTCTCATGCATCGACTCCATCGTGCTTTCCGGCTTTGCCGAGCTCGTTGGCGCAGCGATGAAGCAATACATCAGGAAGTGGCAAATCAAAAGGAAAGACGACCTCGACTACTACATGAAGATTATGGAGAAATTGGTTGCGAAGCAGGACAATGCTTCTCTTGAGGCGATCAGGAACTGCTTCCGGCTCTTCTTTATCGATCTCGAAACCAATCTGCGCGCCAATCACGTTAAACAGCTCATCGCCATAAGTGGCTCGATTAACCGAACGGTCGAGTTCATTGAGCTGTGGTGCGAAATCTTCGGGGAGAAATTTGTGAGCTACCCAAACATCATCAAGACAGCTTTTCGAAGACACTGCCCTGAGCTAGTCTGGCACCTCATTCAAAATCTAATGAGACGTTCGGGGCATGTTGAATAACGCAACGTTGCCATAAGCTCAATGGACCTGTTGTTCCTTATGAGCAATCACCTCTCGGGAACCCTCTTCGAGGTTCCCATCAAGCGGATCATGAAAGATTTGTCCGAGTTCATGCCGGAGCACATTGCTCTCACTACACTCTAATTTCTGTTCGGGGGAAGCGGACAATACACGGATATCCATTCGCATGTCGAAACAGCCTTGAGTATCTGCAGCGATCTGAATAAGAAGACGTCAGATGAGGGCTATGTGGCACACTTCCAAGAGGTATTCGCAACATCGTTGAAGCATCTCCTGACCCACAACAAAAGAACTTTCCCCCTCACACCATAATTGGCGGAAAAGTTATACTGCTGCCTGATGGAGACTGCGATGGTGACAAAAAGCAAAACCGTCATCTATGAAATCGAGGAAGTCGTACCTATCATCATCACAAAAAACGGTCCCAGTTTTCAAGATGGGGTTTCTGCTAAGATTCTGCAAATCTGTGAGTGTGTCCTGTTCAACGGGATGGATACCAAGAACGATCAAATACGCCGAAAGGCATTCATCAACATCCTGGAAGCCTTGGAGCGCGTGATTCTGATTGAAGATCGAGATTCTTGCCTCAAAGCAATGATGCAATATGAGTTCAACCTTGCATACTTTGCTAAGCCGAACACCTACAAAGCAGGTGAGATTGCCAAAGCGATCAACTTCATCTATGGCGAGCAACTTAAGCCAAGAAACATCGTACTTGCCAATCAATTGATGGTGTGGTGCTATAACTTCGCCATGCAGGCCAAGCAGGAGGTCTTCCTAACGATTATCGCCAAAATCGTTACTGGACTGGACTCGTTATCGTTCGAACAACTGTCCCAACTCCAGCTCCTCTGTACTGTCTTCGAAAAGGAAAATAGCACGGAAGGGTATATTCTGCTGAAGATTGCAGAGTTCGAGAAGGGGAATATTGGTGGCGCAAAGATCCTGAATTTCTTCGAGTACTTCATTAAAACCGTTCGGACTGTTGCGGTGCCGTTGGATACCAAGCTTGCCTGTATTCGAACACTCACTCAGAAGCTCAGGGTGAACCCAGAACCCTTCAAACTGCATGTGCACTATCTCGAGACAAACCTAATCGACATCTACAAGCTGGTCGAGATGGCAGCAAGAGGTAAGAACCCTTATGGCCCCGATCGCTATCTGTTTAGCTTGCTTCATGGGATCATCCAGTGCCTGACTCTGCTTGCCAGGACATTTCCCATCTTCTACGAGGACACCAGCATCAGGAGGGAGATGACCAACCGTTTCCTCAACTTCCTGGAAAACAACAAAACGGAGCAGTTCGAAAAAATCAATATCTGGAACTACGTACTCGTTCAAACAACTTAGAACCACCGTCTCATACAGTCCTGCTACGAGTTTCTGATCAGCAAGTTCTTTTCGTGGAGATAGCGAGTTGCACTCTACGAGAGAGTTGGCAAAGAATGGTTGGAATCGCGCTATCCAGATAAGGAACATCCATGCTTGTTTGGACTGGCCGTAACGTGTGTCCTGTCCCACCTCAAGTTCGAATGATTCAATCGTCAACGCGAGTATCCATCATTTTACTATAAACACATGCGCACCAAGTTACTTCTACTCCTCGTGCTGGTGCTCTTGACAGTTCGAGCAGAGGAAATAGAAACCAACAATGAAGGGAGTTCCACCCAGACTACTTAAAAGCAGCAAGCACACGGTTACTTCTGGGAAATTCTCGAATACTTTGTGTTTTTGCTTGGCTTAGTGATGGGCGGTACTGCACTCATTACCTACGCGCTATCCTTTCGGGAATAGTCCATCGTTGACTTTACTGTCTACTCCGAAAACAGTCGGGATCCCAAGCCACTTGCCACGGGGTCGATGCATTTTGAAGGGCAGCATCAATAGATTATCTTGGGCAATGTCCTCCATGAGCTCGGGTAGTCCAGTCAAGGCACTAACAGTAGTCAGCTAACAGAAGGTGCTGAGGGCTACTAACGGCAGAGCCCACCTGATGCTGGTTACGCAACTCACAGCATCGACTGATATGCAACTGATATTCTTCTTTGGGATGTCAACTCGGATTGATGCAATAAAGTTAGTGCGCCTGAACTATTTTTGAATCCTCGAACATGCGCGCCAGGCCTTCAAACTTATATTAAAAAATATGAACTATAAGGCACTGGACAAGTACTGCAGGGAGGCCATGAAGAGCCTTGAGAGTCTCAGGAACCTCATCAGCAGGGCCTAAGGTACCTACGCCTTCAATTCAGAAACATCCAGGGAGAAAAATGCTCCTACACATGCCCTGAGAAGAAGAATAGTTCTGACTGTCGGTGTAGAGGGTCAAACCAACCCGAGATCGACAGTTTCCAACGCTATCGCAGCTAACCACGAAGTGTTCGGGCATTCGACTCACTCCGACCAGTCTGACTTCGTTGCTCCAGCAAATATCAATGAACCGCCGAACCAACCGAAGACTATTGTGGAGGTTCGCTAACGAGAAGAGCCAGAGGTACGTCGTAGCACTCGCTAGAAAAGACCTTCAACATCGCATCTACCTCCTCCTTTAAGAGTACGGGGTTAAATAACTGTAGGAACCTGTAAGAACGCCAATTGTTCCCGCTACTGCTCCTGAGATCATCATCGTACCTAAACCGTCAAGTGTATCGCCTGAGGAAGTTTCTGACGAGCCTTCAGCTGCAGTTGAAGTTGTGCAAGGCGAGGAAGAAGAATCTTATTCAGTTTCGTAACAACCTTCCTAGGCAAATTAATCTTCGGATAACCAACCCCAATCTGAGGCTTCGCATACTGTTTCCCAGTTGAATCGGGACCTTAGAAAGAAGAAAACATCGGACTATACATGGCGCTATCTTGATGAATATCGAGGAATCTTCCACAGTTTACACCGTCCCAAGGGGAAATCCCGACTTGATTACACCCATACCCAAGTCATGGAACTCCGCCGTAAGCTGATGCAATGGGTGCGACGCCATTACAATCTGGAGGACAGGATACATCTGGACAGACTTAGCAAGAAAGCAAGGCAGCTGGCAAAGGTGTGCACCGTTCCCCTGGGACGTCGTTGGATCCAGTAGTTCGTCAAGGACAACATCAAGGGACGCTATAAGCTGCTTAACTCCAAACACAGGTTGGTGTCTCGTTGATTGATTGAGTCGAATTGCTGATACAATGTGGTTGATATCACCAGCACTGGAAATACCGTTCCGGGCCATAGACTATTGATATTTATTGATAAGATGATTGTTGGGATGCCTGCGGCCCAACTGCCCAATGTGGGCTATTCCATCATGAAGGAGAGGATATTTCCGGTGACTGCGCTCGTCCAAGAAGCCCTTCAAGAACCCAAGCAAATCCAGGACTTCATGGGCAGACTTTACCAGCATCTCAATGCCAACTATGTATATTCCTTTGTCATCACCAAAGGTGATGTCCAGTGGACGTAAACATCGGCATCATCGTAGGTTGCTCAAGCGACTAGTTGACTTTAAAGAGTTCTCCGGTTTGCTAAGCACTTACTTCGGCAAGCCTCCAACCAACTTTCAGATAGAAACTAACGAAGCCAATCCGATGCTGTTCGACGAAATGCGTGGGTACTTGGAGGCTTGCAGTCGCGATATTTCCATCCGGATACCCTTCATGACCTTCATTGAAGATAGCAACCACCAATACAATGGGCTTCTGAAATACGGAGAAATGTTTATGCAGAAGCGCTCGAAGGGACGCCACCATGAAGGCATGAAGTGCCAGACATGCTGCCGAAACTGGCATCTCAGGTACTTTATTA